>Ga0315903_10001346_pt1 | contig 37243 bp, 31 predicted proteins | sample LakEriMetagenome_7_FD_203524 | JGI IMG/M metagenome (GOLD analysis project Ga0315903, IMG submission 203524) | Freshwater fungal communities from buoy surface, Lake Erie, Ohio, United States - Buoy 2 MA119 | ecosystem: Environmental > Aquatic > Freshwater > Lake | place: USA: Lake Erie, Ohio...
ATTCCTTCGCGCGTTTTCTCTGGGGTCTTGGCCTGCAGATTCAGACGGTGGCTGTCGCCTGGTATGTCTACGACGTCACCAGCGATCCCCTTGCGCTGGGCATGATCGGCCTTGCGACCTTCATTCCCGCCGTGCCGCTGTCGCTTGTCACCGGGCCTGCGGCCGACCGCTACGACCGGCGCATCATCATGCTGCTCTGTTGCGCGACGATGGCGTTCTGCGCGGCCGGCTTCGTGGCGCTGATGTATTTCGGCGCGGTGCGCGCGGGTCAGGTGTGGCCCGTCTATATCGTGGTGTTCGTGCTTGGCGTGGCGCGCTCTTTCTCCAATCCCGCCGGTCAGGCGCTCGTCATGTCGCTCGTGCCCGACGAGGAATATCCAAGCGCCGCCGCATGGAACAATTCCATGAACCAGACCGCCAACATCGTCGGCCCGGCGATCGGCGGCCTGCTGTTTCCCTTCGGGATCTACGCGCCCTTCATCGCCGCCGGCGCGGCTTTCGTCGTGGCCTTCGCGCTTGTGGCGCGCATCGCCTATCGCCCGCAGAAAGCCGGCAAGCCGCCCGTGACCCTCGCCATGCTGGCCGCGGGCTACAAATTCATCTGGCGCAGCCCCATCATTCTGGGCGCGATCACGCTTGATCTTGTCGCCGTGCTGCTGGCGGGCGCGACGGCGCTGCTGCCGATCTTCGCGCGCGACATTTTCCAGACGGGGCCCTGGGGCCTTGGCCTGTTGCGGGCCATGCCCTCCGTGGGCTCCGTCGCCGCCGCCCTCATGCTCGCCTATTTTCCGCTGCAGGCGGGCATCGGCAAGAAAATGCTCGTCTCGGTGGCGATCTATGGATTCGCCACCATCGGCTTTGGCCTGTCGACGCATATTCTAATGGCGATCCCCTTCCTGATCATCATCGGCGCCGCCGATATGGTGAGCGTCGTCATTCGTCAGACGCTCATTCAGGTGGAGACGCCGCCCGAGATGCGCGGGCGCGTGGTGGCGGTTCATACGATTCTCACCGGCACGTCGAACCAGCTCGGCGAATTCGAGAGCGGCGCGCTGGCCTGGGCGATCGGCGCCGTCCCCGCCGTGCTCGTGGGCGGCGCGGGCGCGCTCGCGGCCGCCGCGCTATGGGCGCGCATCTTCCCCGACCTGCGCCGGCGCGAGACCTATTAGCGGCGGGGAATCTGACGCGATCACGCGCTCAGCGCGCCGCGCTCCTTCTCCGCCCCGTCGACCAGAGCCGGGAGAACCTCGAGCAAACGATTCACCGCCGCATCGTCGAAGCGCGCGCGGTTCCACACCGCCACGCCCTTGCCGTTCACGAAGCAGCGCACGAGATGCGCCTGTCCATGGTCGAGTCCGAGCATCCAGAGCGCGGGCAGCGCCTTGGACGCGACATTGCGACACCAGACGCAGGCTCCCCCGCCGCCTAGTGCGATGGCGCGCAGCTGCGCCAGGCGCAGCACCGCGTGCAATTGTCGCTCCGTGAGGACCATCGACCATTCCCTTCATGGGCAAAGACGGTCGCAGGACCCCGAAATTAAGCCAGACCACATGTCCGCAACCCGCCTCGCACAGCATGGACGTGGCCGCATGCGCGCGGGAATCAGCAAGGTAAGCCCGCGCGTTACCGCTTCCGCGGCATAAGGTGCGCGCGCAACCGGTCCGGATCATGACATGAACAAGCCGCCTGAAGCTGACGACCGCTCCGAATTGCTGGCGCAACTGACCGCGCTTGCGCGCACGCCCCTCTCCGCTCCAAACGCCATCGCCCTGCGGCGCGAAGGCCGCGCAGGCCTCGCCGCGCTTGAGGTCGCCCTGCCGACGCAGGCGCTTGAGCGGCGCCGTCGCTGGAATGCGACATCGCGTGTGCGGGAGCGCGCGCCCCAGCGCTGACGGGAACGCAAACTCCGCCGCTGCAACAGCCTTTTGCGCAAGAGACGGCGAAGCGAGCGCCGCAGCGAAAGCGGCGCAGAGAACCGCGCGCGCCGTCCTGTCATTGAAAAACATGTCGAGCTTCCTGCGATGCGCGAGACCAACGCGCACGCCTGACGCGCCGCCGCGCCTTTGGCTCCGGCGCGGATCAGCTCTGCGCCGCAAGCGTTCCTGCCTCATCCGCGTCGCACGTTTCGAGCGCTTCGCCGCCGGGACCTGAGTGGAGAGGAGCATGAGCATGAACAAGGCGCTGAGACTCGCCCTGTCGGCGGCGGCCGCACTGATCGCAGCGCCGGTTGCGGCGTCGGCCCAAAACGCTTTCACCACATACGACGCAAGCATGCGCGCGGGGCCCGGCGTGGAATATCCGCGCGTGGCGGTGATCCCGGAGGATTCCTCGGTTTACATCCATGGGTGCCTGCGCGGTTTCAACTGGTGCGACGTCGGCTGGCGCGGCGAGCGCGGCTGGGTGAACGGCAATCTTCTGAGCTACGCCTATGGCGGCGATTACGTGAGCGTGGACGAATGGGGACCGCGCATCGGTCTGCCAATCATCTCCTTCGAAGTGCGCGACTACTGGACGCGCTATTATCGCGACCGCCCCTGGTGGGAGCGCCGCAGCCGCTGGTTCGAAGACGACATGCGCAGGCGCGACCGCGAGACATGGCGCGAAGAATGGCGCGAAGAATGGCGACAGGAGCCGCGCCGCCAGCAGCAGCAATGGCGCGAAGAGCGCCGCGACACGCGCCGCGAGGCGCCTGAACGCCCATTCCAGCAACGCGAGGAGCGCATGCAGCGCGAACGCGCGCCCGAACGCATGCAAGAACGGATGCAAGAACGGATGCAAGAACGCGCGCCTGAGCGGATGCGAGAGCGCATGCCAGAACGCATGCAAGAGCGCATGCAAGAGCGCATGCAAGAGCCGCGCGAACGCGGGCAGGATCGCGCGCAGCAACGTCAGGAGCGCGCGCAGGAGCGTCAGGAGCGCCGCGGCCAGTAAGCGTCCATTGCGCATGATGATGCGAGACGAACGGCCCCGCCCCCGGCGGGGCCGTTTCTTCACAAAGGCAGATCGACGCCGGGGATCGACTGGCCGAACACGGCGCGGTGGGTTTTCGGCGGCGCGCCGGGATCCTTGCGCATGACGACAGAAAGCGACATGCCGGGCTTCAGCTCCTCGAGCCCCGCGCGGCGCAGCCGCCAGAACGTGGTCTCTGACGTGAGCGCGACGCGCCGCTCGGCGCCTCGGTCGACAAACGCCAGCATGCGGTCCTCGCCCGCGCGCTCGATCGCCTTAAAGGCGCCCTGCATCGTCAGCTCCGGCAGGATCTCGCCCTCCGCCTCCGTCTGCGCAGCGGCGCGCGCGCCTGCGGGCGCATCCTCCATCGCCATCGCCTCCACGGCGGTTGCGGCGGCGGAGCCCTGCCCGCCGCTCTTCGCGCGCAAGCGCAGGCGCGCGCCGGCCTTGAGTTCAGCCGGGTCGAGCCGGCTGACGAAAAACATCGGCGCGTCGGGCGCCAGATCGAGGCGAAGGGAAAGGCCGCGACTCAATTCCAGCGACACGGCGCCGGCGGAGACGCTCATGACGAGCCCGCGAAACCGCACCGACTCGCCGGGCGAGCCAGTGGCCGGAGCGGACGCAGCGGATGGGGCAGGAGCAGGCGGGGAAGGAGCAGGCGGGGAAGGCGCGGGCGCCTGCGCGCGCGCCTCGTGCAGGCACACGCAGACGAACGCGAACAGGAAAGACGCGGACCGCCATCGCATCGGGCGCCTCCAAAGCCGGCCTCAGGCTTTGGGAACCCTCCGCGAGCGCCCCGGTTCCGGTCAGCGCACCGCGACGGCGGCGAGGAAGCCGAGCACTGTGACGAGCAGACCCGTCAGCAGGGAGATTTGCACCACCAATTGCGCCTCACGCTGCTCCTGCGAATCGCTGACTTGGATCTTCATGGCCGCCTCCAGAACTGAAAGCGTGCGCGAACATGGTTAACAAAAGGTTAATTCGCATGTCGCGCGCCCATCGAACTGCGCGGGCAAGCCCCTAGGTTATAACGCGTTCGAGCTTACCGGAGTCGCTCCATGCCGTTCCATGCGCCGCGCGCCGCCATTCTGTGGACATGCCTCGCGCTCGCCCTTGCGAGCGTCGCCCCCGCCGCCGCCCAGAGCGCGAGTCGACGCCTGGAGACGTCCGCAGGGCCTGTTCAGGTGGAGACGCTGACGCAAGGCCTTCAGCATCCCTGGGGGCTCGCCTTCCTTCCCGACGGACGCATGCTGGTGAGCGAGCGGCCGGGCCGCCTGCGCGTGGTCGCCCGCGATGGCGCGATCTCGGCGCCGCTGGCGGGCCTTCCCGCCGTCTATGCGCGCGGACAGGGCGGGCTCCTGCACGTGGCGCTGTCGCCCGACTTCGCCCGCGACCGCCTCGTTTTCTTCGCCTATGCGGAGCCCGGCCCGCGCGGCTCCGCCGGCACGGCGCTCGCGCGCGGGCGTCTTGCTGCGGACGCAAGCGCGCTGGAGAACGTCGCGACGATCTTTCGTCAGGAGCCGAAGGCCGAGGGCGGGCTGCATTTCGGCGCGCGCATCGCCTTCGACCGCGCGGGCCATGTTTTCCTGACGCTGGGCGAGCGCGGCCTGATGACGCCCGCGCAGGATGTCTCCACCCATATGGGCGCAATCGTGCGCATCGCCCGCGACGGGGCGGTCCCGCGGGACAATCCGTTCGCAGGCCGCGCCGGCGCCCGCCCGGAGATCTGGTCCTATGGCCATCGCAACGTGCAGGGCGCCGCCGTCCATCCACGCAGCGGCGCGCTGTGGACCCATGAAATGGGCCCGCGCGGCGGCGACGAAGTGAACATCGCCCGCGCAGGCGCCAATCACGGCTGGCCTCTGGTGAGCTGGGGCGACCATTACGACGGACGCGACATTCCCGATCCGCCGACGCGGCCCGATCTCGCGGACGCGATCCATGTGTGGCGCCCCTCCATCGCGCCGTCCGGCATGGCCTTCTACGAGGCGGACCTGTTCGCCGGCTGGCGCGGCTCGCTGCTTGTGGGCGCCCTCGCCGGCGAGGCGGTCATCCGGCTGTCGCTGTCAGGCGAGCGCGTGACGGGCGAGGAGCGCATCCGGCTCGGCGTGCGCATCCGCGACCTGGCGGTGGGGCCGGACGGGGCGGTCTACGCCCTCACGGACGAGGCGAACGGCAAGGTCCTGCGCCTCGCCCCCCTCGCCGCCGCCGCGCCGGCGGCTGCTCCAGCTCAAGCGCCCGGCCGGCCTTCGGCCCCGACTCGCTAGCCGCGCGCGCCTCCTCGCCCACGCTTCAGGCGTTGCCGCTGACGCGCCGACCAGCTAAAGCAAAGTCAAAATCGTAGAGGGGGCGTCATGTTCAACCGTTCCAGCCGCGTCCGCGGCCTTTCCATGCTTGCAGGCGGCGCGCTCGCGCTTTCAGCGGGGCTTGCGACGAGCTCCCCGGCGCTGGCCGAAGGCGCCGACACCGGCGACATTTTCGGCTTCTCCGACGGCACGGACATCGGCGAGAAGGGCGACCGCGCCGTCGAGTTCGACACGGTGACGGGTTTCGGCAAGCGGGGCGGCGCCTATCGCGCGCTGTCGGCCACCGCCGCCGTGAAGGGCACGCTGAGCGAGCAGATCGCGGTCGGCTTCGGCGTCGGCCTGAGCCACGCCCATGTGCGCAACGTGCCCGGCCTCGACAATGCGAGCGGCGGCGGGCTGCAGGGCCTCTCGGGCGAGTTCAAATACCGCGTGCTGGAGCGCGCGGAACATGGGGTCGGCCTCACGCTGATCGCCCAGCCCTCCTGGTCGCGCCTTGATGGCGAGGCCCGTCGCACCAATGATTTCGCGATCGCGCTGAAGGCGGCCTTCGACCGCGAGCTCGTGAAGAACAAGCTCTTCGGCGCCGTCAACTTCGGCTATGAGCCCGGCTGGACGTCGCCGGTCGGCGGCGGGCAGACGGAACGCGGATCGACCTTCGCTCTCTCCACCGCCCTCAGCGCGCAGGTGAGCGAGGGGATCTTCCTCGGCCTCGAGGCGCGCTACGAACATGCGGCGAGCGGCCTCGCCTTCAGCGAAAGCCAGGGACACGCGGTCTTCGTCGGCCCCACGTTCTACGCCAAGGTGGGCAAGGACGCGTTCGTCGCCGGCGGCTGGGCGCGCCAGATCGCGGGCCGCGCGAGCGAGGTTCCCCGCGGCTTCGATCTCGACAATTTCGAGCGCAATGTGGTGCGCGCGCGTTTCGCGATCGCGTTCTGAGTCGTCGCCTGCGCGCCTGAGGCCGCCCGCTTTCGCGCCAGTCTGCGCGGATAGCGGGCGTCTTGCTGAATGGGGCGGCGGATTCGCGCGCAAATCGCCTCTCCTGCGCCCATTCGTTTGACATGCCCCAAGCCCGGCGGGTTCAATGGTCGGCGCATCGCGTCGGTCATGGGGGATTTTGCGCGTGTCGATCTTCGTCGCCCTGCATCATCTCACCCATTACAAATACGACCGGCCGGTGGCGCTTGGGCCGCAGATCGTGCGCCTGCGTCCCGCGCCCCATTGCCGCACGAAAGTTTCGGGCTATTCGCTCAAAGTCTCGCCCGCCAATCATTTCGTGAACTGGCAGCAGGACCCGCACGGCAATTGGCTCGCCCGCCTCGTCTTTCCCGAGAAGGCGAGCGAATTGCGCATCGAGGTCGATCTCGTCGCCGACATGACGGTGGTCAATCCGTTCGACTTCTTCGTCGAGGAGAGCGCGGAGACCTTCCCCTTCGCATACGCGCCCGAGCTGAAGCAGGAGCTCGCCGCCTGTCTTGCGCCGGACGCCGGCGGCCCGCTGCTCGACGCCTATGTCGCGCAGATCAGCCGCGCGCCTGCGCGCACGATCGCCTTTCTCGTGGAGCTGAACGCGAAACTGCGCGAGGACGTGCGCTATCTCATCCGCATGGAGCCCGGCGTGCAATCGCCTGATGAGACGCTGGCGCTGCGCTCCGGCTCCTGCCGCGACAGCGCCTGGCTGATGGTGCAGATCCTGCGCCGGCTCGGTCTGGCCGCGCGTTTCGTCTCGGGCTATCTCATCCAGCTCAAGGCGGACGTGGCCGCGCTCGACGGCCCGTCGGGGACCGACCACGATTTCACCGACCTGCACGCATGGGCGGAGGTCTATGTGCCGGGCGCGGGATGGATCGGGCTTGATCCCACCTCCGGCCTGTTCTGCGGCGAGGGCCATCTGCCTGTATGCGCCGCGCCCCATTACAGCGCCGCCGCGCCGATCACCGGCATGGTGGAGCCCGCGCAGGTCGAGTTCCATTTCGACATGAAGGTGACGCGGGTGCGCGAGGCGCCGCGCGTCACGCGTCCCTTCTCCGACGCCGCATGGGAACAACTCGACGCGCTGGGCGAGAGAGTGGATCGCGACCTCATCGCGCAGGACGTGCGCCTGACCATGGGCGGCGAGCCCACCTTTGTCTCCATCGACGATTTCCAGTCGCCGGAATGGAACACGCAGGCCGTCGGCCCCGCCAAGCGCGAACGCGCCGACGCGCTCGTGCGCCGTCTGCGCGAGCGCTTCGCGCCCGGCGGCTTCCTGCATTACGGACAGGGCAAATGGTATCCCGGCGAAAGCCTGCCGCGCTGGGCCTTCTCGCTCTACTGGCGGCGCGACGGCAAACCGATCTGGCGCGACGCGGAGCTTGTGGCCCGCGAAACCGCCGACGCGCGCGCCGATACGCACCACGCGCGCGCCCTCGTGGAACGCATCGCGTATGGGCTGAGCGTCGATCCCGCCTGCGCGCAGCCCGCTTACGAGGACGCCGCGCACTGGATTCTTGAAGAAGGCCGCCTGCCCGAAAACGTCGACGCGCTGGATTCCAAGCTCGAAGACCCGGAAGAGCGCGCGCGCCTCTTGCGCGCCTTCGAACGCGGCCTCACACGCCCCACCGGCTACGTGCTTCCCGTGCAGCGCTGGAACGCTGTCGGCGAGAGCCCGCGCTGGATCAGCGAAATGTGGACGACGCGGCGCGGCAAGCTGTTCCTCACGCCCGGCGACTCGCCGGTGGGCTACCGCCTGCCGATGAACGCGCTGCCATGGATCGCGCCTTTCGCTTTTCCCTACATCCATCCGCAAGATCCGACGCAGGAGCGCCCGCCCCTGCCCGATCCCGATCAATTGCGCGCGCTCTACGCCCCCGAGCGCGTGCGCGCGCGCGCCAGCGCCAGACCGCGCGATCTCGTCGTGGGAAGCGTGCGCACCGCGCTGGCGGTGGAGCCGCGCGACGGCAAGCTCTGCGTCTTCATGCCGCCCGTGAGCGCTCTGGAGGATTATCTCGAACTTCTCACGGTGGTGGAGGACAGCGCGCGCGAAACCGGCCTGCCCGTTCACATCGAAGGCTATCCGCCGCCGGTCGATCCGCGCCTCAACGTGATCAAGGTGACGCCCGATCCCGGCGTGATCGAGGTCAATGTCCAGCCCGCCGCCTCATGGCGCGAGGCGACGCAGATCACGACGGGGCTTTACGAGGACGCGCGGCAGACGCGGCTTGGAACCGACAAATACATGATCGACGGGCGCCACACCGGCACGGGCGGCGGCAATCATGTGGTGGTGGGCGGCGCGACGCCCGCGGATTCGCCTTTCCTGCGCAGGCCCGACCTGCTGAAAAGCCTCGTGCTCTACTGGCAACGCCACCCGAGCCTGTCCTATCTCTTCTCGGGCCTGTTCATCGGCCCCACGAGTCAGGCGCCGCGCATCGACGAGGCGCGCCATGATTCCCTTTATGAGCTTGAGATCGCGCTCGCGCAGACGCCCGGTCCCGACCAGAGCCAGATTCCGCTGTGGCTCGTGGACAGGCTCTATCGCAATCTGCTCGCCGACGTGACGGGCAACACCCATCGCACCGAAATCTGCATCGACAAGCTCTATTCGCCGGAGGGACCAACAGGCCGGCTTGGTCTCGTGGAGTTCCGCTCGTTTGAAATGCCGCCCGACGCGCGCATGAGCCTTGCGCAGCAATTGCTGCTGCGCGCGCTCATCGCCTGGTTCTGGCGCGAGCCCCAGCGCGGCGGCTTCGTGCGCTGGGGTTCGGCCCTGCACGACCGTTTCATGCTGCCCCATTTCGTCTGGCGCGATTTTCTCGACGTGCTCGCCGATCTGAAATCGGCGGGCTATGATTTCGATCCCGAATGGTTCGTCGCCCAGCGCGAGTTCCGCTTTCCGCTTTACGGAAGCGTGGAGCATGGCGGCGTATCGCTTGAAATCCGGCAGGCGCTCGAACCCTGGCACGTGCTGGGCGAGGAAGGATTCGCAGGCGGCACGGTGCGTTTCGTGGATTCCTCGCTCGAACGGCTGCAGGTGAAGGCGAACGGCTTCACGCCCGGACGGCACGTGATCGCCTGCAACGGACGCCGGGCGCCGATGACCTCGACCGGAGTCGCGGGCGAGGCGGTGGCGGGCGTGCGCTTCAAGGCCTGGGCGCCGGCCTCCGCCCTCCATCCGACGATTCCCGTCCATGCGCCGCTCACCTTCGACGTGCTGGACCTGTGGAATGGGCGCTCGCTGGGCGGCTGCGTTTACCACACGGCCCATCCCGGCGGGCGCAACTACGATGTTTTTCCAGTGAATTCCTATGAGGCGCAGGCCCGCCGGCTGGCGCGCTTCCAGGATCACGGCCATACTCCCGGGCCGTTCGTCGCGCCGCGCGAGGAGCCCTCGGGCGAGTTCCCGACCACGCTCGACCTGCGGCGGTGAAACATCCGGGAGAAGTCGTGTCGTCCGATCCGCAACAGAGCGCCCGCGCCCCCCGCATGGACCGCGCGCCGCGCCGCAGGCTCGAGGACTGGACCGCAGGCTACGCGCCCCTGCCCGGCGCGCCCGACGAACTGATCGACGCGCAAGGCGCGCTGCGTCCGCAATGGCGCCGCTTCATGGCCGGCCTGTCGCGCATCGAGCCCGATGAAATGGCCCATCGCTTCGCGGGCGCGGACCGCCGCATCCGCGAGATGGGCATTTCCTACCGCGTGCATGGCGAGGCGAACGAACGCAGCTGGCCGCTGGAGCGTCTGCCGCTCGTCGTCTCCGAAGAGGACTGGCGCGAGATTTCAGCCGGCGTCGAACAGCGCGCGCGGCTCTCGGAGGCATTTCTGCGCGACGTCTATGGGCCGGGCGCGCTCGTCGCGCAGGGCGCGTTGCCGGCCGCAGCCCTCACAGGCTCGCGCGATTTCCTGCCCGCGCTGCGCGGCGTGGAGCCGCCGGGCGGCCGCTATCTGCGCTTCTACGCGGTCGATCTCGGTCGTGGACCGGACGGGCGTTGGTGGGTGCTTGAGGATCGCGCGCAGGCGCCTTCGGGCGCCGGCTACGCGCTTGAGAACCGGCTCGTCGTGTCGGGCGCCTTTCCCCAGCTTTACCGCGATCTCAACGTGGAGCGGCTCGCACCCTTCTTCCGCGAGTTTCGCGCCGGGCTCACCAGCGCGGCCCAGCGCAGCAATCCGCGCATCTGCCTGCTCACGCCCGGCCCCTACAGCCAGACCTATTTCGAACAGGCCTATCTCGCGCGCTATTTGGGCTTCCTGCTCGTCGAGGGCGACGATCTCGTGGTGCGCGACGGCGTCGCCTATGTGCGCACGATCGCCGGCCTCAAGCGCGCCGACGTGTTGTTGCGCCGCGTGGACGCGGACTGGTGCGACCCGCTGGAGTTCAACGCCGCCTCGCGCATCGGCGTGCCGGGGCTGATGGAGGCGATCCGCAGCGGCGCCCTCGCGGTGGCGAACATGCCCGGCGCGGGCCTGCTGGAATCGCGCGCGCTGCTGGGCTTTGCGCCCGCGCTCTGCCGCAGGCTTCTGGGCGAGGAGCTGCGCCTGCCGAACATCGCGACATGGTGGTGCGGCCAGGACGAGGAGCGCGCGATCGTGCGCGAGCGGCTCGACGAACTCGTGATCTCAGGCGCTTTCGACAATGAGATTCCCGGCCTCGAAGGCCGTCGCCGCATTCTGGGCGCGGATCTGTCCGCGCAGGAGAAAGCGCGCCTGCGCGAGGCGCTCGACGCGCGCGGCATGGACGTGGTCGGTCAGGAGGTCGTGCGCCTGTCGACCATGCCGGTCCTGCGCGACGGGCGGCTGGAGCCGCGCCCCTTCACCCTGCGCGTCTTCGCCGCCGCCACGCCCGACGGCTGGCGCATCATGCCCGGCGGCTTCTGCCGCGTGTCGGACGCTGGCGACGCGCGCGCGATCTCGATGGGCGGCGACGTGACGTCCGCCGACGTCTGGATCAGCGCCGACAAGCCGGTGGAAAGCTCCTCGCTTCTGCCCGCGCGCGAAAACGTGCGCGTGGTGCGCATGCTGGGCAATCTGCCGAGCCGCGCGGCCGACAATCTGTTCTGGTTCGGCCGCTATCTCGAGCGCGCGGAAGCCACGGCCCGCGTTGTGCGCTGTCTCGCTGCGCGCGCGGTGGACCTCAACGCGCCGGGCGGCGGCGCGCGCGCGGCGGTGGAGCGGCTGCAGCGCATGCTCGTGGCGAGCGGCGCGGCGAGCGCGCAAATGAGCGACGCGCAACCCGCTGACGTCGCCGCCGCGGCGCTCTCGAGCGCCGATCAATATGGTTCGGCCGCCTGCGCCGTCGGCATGGCGCGCCGCGCGGCCTCCGTCATCCGCGAACGCCTGTCGCAGGACGCCACGCGCCTTGTGACGACGCTGGAGGAATGCCTGTCGCGCGACGAGCCCGGCTTCGATCCCATCGACCGCGCCGACGAGGCGCTGGGCGTGATGGCCGCCCTCGGCGGCCTCATGAACGAGAACATGAACCGCGTCGCCGGCTGGAGCTTCCTCGACATGGGCCGGCGCATAGAACGCGCCGTCAACACCTGTCGCTTCGTGCGCCAGCTCGCCGAGCGCGACGCCACGAGCGAACATCTCGACGCCCTGCTCGACCTCATCGACTCGCAGATCACCTATCGCTCGCGCTATGTGGTGGGCCCGGCGCTCGCCGCCGTGCGCGACATGGCGATGTTGGACCCCTACAATCCGCGCTCGGTCGGTTTCCAGATCGCGCGCATCGACGAACATCTCGCGGGCCTGCCGACGCTGCGCCCCGACGGCATGCCCGAGCAACCGCGCCGCCGCAGCCAGCAGCTCGCCGCCGAACTCGCGACGCGCGATGCGGACGAACTGGACTCCGCCCAGACGCTCGCGCTCGAACAGCGCGTGATGGGACTGGCGGACGCCATCTCGACGCGATACTTCCTGCAGGGCGCCGGCGCCGCCCGCGCCGAAAAGCCGACGGGCTTCGCGTGATATACGACATCCGCCACGTCACCACCTATCGCTACGACGCCGCCGTCGCCGCCGCCGCCTGCGTCATGCGGCTGCTGCCGCGCGCGGAGGCCGGCCAGAAAGTGATCGACAGCGGGCTCGACATCGCCCCCGCGCCCGCCGAGACGCGCGAACGCGCCGACGCCTTCGGCAATCGCGTGACGAGCGTGCGCATCGACGCGCCCCATCGTGAATTGCGCGTGAGCGCGCTCTCGCGCGTGGCGGTGGAGCGACCAGCACCGCCCGCCGCCGCGCTCACCCCTGCGTGGGAGATCATCCGCGCCGCCGCACGCAGCCTGCGCGCGTTGCAGGCGGAATCGCCAGCGCATTTCCTCTTTCCCAGCCGGCAGGTCGCGCTCGACGCGGCGACGACGCTCTGGTGCGCGCAGAGTTTCCCCGCCAACCGTCCCATGCTCGAAGGCTGCGCCGATCTGATGGGCCGCATCCGCCGCGCGTTCGAATACAAGGCCGACGCCACCGCCGTGAACACGACGGTCGCGGAGGCCTTCGCCGCGCGCAAGGGCGTGTGCCAGGATTTCGCCCATGTGATGATCGCGGGCCTGCGCGGCCTCGGCCTGCCCGCCGCTTATGTGAGCGGCTACATCCGCACCATTCCCCCGCCGGGCAAGCCGCGGCTTGAGGGCGCGGACGCCTCCCACGCCTGGGTCTCCGTCTGGTGCGGGCCTGAGTTCGGCTGGCTAGACCTCGACCCCACCAATGACCTCATGGCCGGCGACGACCATGTGGTGGTGGCGCGCGGTCGCGATTACGCCGACGTCTCGCCCATCGACGGCGTGTTCGTGGGCTCGGGCGATCATCAGCTCAGCGTGAGCGTGGACGTGCGGCCCGAAGGCGAGTGACGCCGGGGCGCGAAACTGGACCGCTTCTTGCCTTGCCAGGAGCATGACCGGCGAGCCCGCACGTATTCTTGTGATCGATGAAAACCGCATCCGCGCCTCCATCATTGAGGAAGGGCTGCGGGAGGCGGGCTTTCACGACGTGGTGATCCTGTCGGGCGTGGGCCAGCTCATGCGCGACATCGTGGAAATCGACCCCGACGTGATCTTCATCGATCTGGGCAATCCCAACCGCGACGCGCTGGAGGCCGCGTTTCAGGTGTCGCGATCGGCGCCGGCTGCGCCAGCGTCGAGGCGATCGGCGAAACGTTGAAGGCGGGCACGAATTGTGGTTCGTGTCGCAGCGAGATCCGGAGAATGCTCCATGAGCGGGCCCCAGCAGAGCGAAAACAAGGCCGACGCGTCGCGGAAACCGTCTGAAGCGGCGCCGCAGCGTCTGGGCGCGCTTGCGCGCCTGCCGGTCTTCCTCGACCTCGCCGGCAAGCGCGCGCTTCTGGCGGGCGGCAAGCCGGGCGCGGCCTGGAAGGCCGAACTTCTCGCCGCCGCCGGCGCGGACGTCGTCGTCTATGCGCAGGAGCCCTGCGAAGACCTGCGCGCCCTCGTCGCGCGCGGCGCGGCCGCCGGTTCGCTCACCCTCGAGGAGCGCCGCTGGCGCCCGGAGGATTTCGCCGGCGCCGCCATCGCCGTGGGCGATTGCGAGGACGATGACGAGGCGCAGGCCTTTCGCGCCGCCGCCCGCGCCGCTGGCGTGCCGTGCAATACGGTGGACCGGCGCGAGACCTGCGATTTCGAATTCGGCGCCATCGTGAACCGTTCGCCGGTGGTGATCGGCGTCTCCACCAATGGCGCGGCGCCGATCCTGGCGCAAAACATCCGCCGCCGCATCGAGACGCTGCTGCCGCCTGCGCTGGCCGACTGGGCGCGCCTCGCCCAACGCATGCGCCGGCGCGTGATGGACGCGCTGGAGGCCGGCGCGCCGCGTCGCGCGTTCTGGGAGCGCTTCTCCGACCACGCGCTCGGCGCCCGTCAGGCGCCGATGGACGAGGCCGCCGTGAGCGCGCTCATGGACGAGGCGCGGCGCGGGACGCCTGCCGGCGGGCGCGTGACGCTTGTGGGCGCAGGCCCCGGCGATGCGGAGCTTCTGACGCTGAAAGCGGTGCGCGCGCTGCAAGGCGCCGACGTGATCCTGTTCGACGATCTCGTGTCCGACGACGTGCTGGAGCTCGCGCGCCGAGAGGCCAAGCGCATGATGGTGGGCAAGCGGGCGCGCGGCCCGTCCTGCTCCCAGGCCGACATCAACGCGCTGATGCTGAAGCTCGCCCGGCAAGGCAAGAACGTGGTGCGCCTGAAATCCGGCGACCCGATGGTGTTCGGCCGCGCCGGCGAGGAGATCGAATCCCTGCGCGCGGCCGGCGTGCCCGTGGAGGTCGTGCCCGGCGTCTCCGCCGCCAATGCGCTCGCCGCCTCCCTCGGCGTCTCCCTCACCCACCGCGACCACGCGCAATCCGTGCGCTTCGTCACCGGCCATGCGCGCACGGGCGAATTGCCGGCCGACCTCGACTGGACGGGGCTGGCCGACGGCAAAACGAGCCTTGTGTTCTACATGGGCGGACGCACCGGCGGGCGCATCGCGCGCGAACTCATCGCGCATGGGCTGGCGCCGACCACGCCCGCCCTCGTCGCCTGGGCCGTGTCGCGTCCGCAGCAGGGGCGGCGGGAGACGACGCTCGGGGAGATCGCGCGCGGCGACGACCTGCAGGCCGGCGGCTCGCCCGTGCTTTTGTGCGTGGGCGCGGCCTTCGGCCTGCGCGCGCAGGACGCCGCCGTGAGCGGCCCGGACGCCGCCGAGCCCCACGCCCGCGCCGGCGCGCGCTGATCCGTTCAAGCGAACGCGCGCCGCCATGCGGCGCTGCGCGCGCTCGACTTCCCGCCCGCCTCTCGCTAGCTTGCGGTCAAACGAACGGGAGGACGAAGGCGCATGGCTAAAATCGTGCTTGGAATGGGAACGTCGCACGGGCCCATGCTCTCCACGCCGCCGGATCTGTGGCATTCGCGCGTGCCCTTCGACAAATCCCACACGGCCCATCCCTTCCGGGGCGCGCGCTACACGTTCGACGAACTCGTCGCCCTGCGCGCGCAGGAGAACATGGCCGCCCAGATCACGCCGGAGAAATGGCGCGAGCGCCACGCCGCCTGCCGCGCCGCCATCACGAAACTGGCGGACGAGTTCGCGCAGGCCGCGCCCGACATTGCGGTGATCGTCGGCAACGACCAGAAGGAAGTCTTCACCGACCAACTCATGCCGGCCTTCGTCGTGTTTCGCGGCGAGACCCTGCTCAACGTGCCGCTTTCGGAGGAGCAGAAATCAAAGCTCGGCCCCGGAGTGGCGATCGCGACGCCGGGCTATATGACGCCGGACCTGCAGACCTATCCCGGCGTGCCCGCGCTCGCCGACCACATGACCCGCAGCCTCATGGACAAGGGTTTCGACGTCGCCGTCTCCAGCGAATTGCCAAGCGGCCCGCGCGGCCATGGCGTGCCCCACGCCTTCGGCTTCATCTATCGCCAGATCATGCGCGACAAGCCGATCCCCACCGTGCCGCTGTTCGTGAACACCTTCTATCCGCCCAACCAGCCGAGCGCGCGGCGCTGTTTCGATTTCGGCGCGCAGGTGAAAGAGGCCATCGAGAGCTTCCCCTCCGATGCGCGCGTGGCGGTGTTCGCCTCCGGCGGGCTCACCCATTTCGTCATAGACGAGACGCTCGACCGGCGCGTGATCGACGCCATGGCCGCAAATGACGTGACGAGCCTGACCACGATTCCGGAGGAATTGTTTCAGGACGGCACGTCGGAGCTAAAGAACTGGATCCCTGTCGCGGGCGCGATGGGCGCCCTCGGCCTCAAGATGACGCTGGTGGATTACGTGCCGTGCTATCGCTCCATGGCGGGCACGGGCAATGCGATGGGCTTCGCCTACTGGCGCTGACAGGCTGACGCGCGCTTTCAGGGCGCCGTCGCGCAAGCGTGATTGACCAGCCGCCGCGCGCTGGTGCATTTGAGGCATGGCTCCACGCTTCATATCGCGCCGCTTGCGCACAAGCTCGAACGCGCCCTTGCGCGCCTGCGCGGCGAGCGTCGCCATCCTGTGCGTTGCGCTTGCAGGCTCAATCGCGGGCGCGCCGGCGGCGATGGGGCAGCAAACCCTGCAAGGCGCCGTCGGCGCCGCTCCTGCGCAGACGCGCCCGAGCGCGCCCGCGCCCGCGCGGCCCGCGCCTGCCCGCGCCCTGCCCGCCATAGCGCCCCTGCCTCCGCCACGCCCTGCGGAGCTGCGCGCCGCGCCCTCCGCGCCAGACGCGCCCCGCACGCCCGATCCCGCGCGCACAGGCTCCACGCCGCCCGCGGCAGCGCCCCTGCTGGCCCCGCTGGCGCCCGCCCCCAATCTCGCGCCCGCTCCCCCGGCGCAGCCCGCGCCGCTCGCCAGCCCTGAGGAGCGCGCGGCGCTTCGCGCCTGCGCGGAGGAATGGCGGCGCCTGCAGATGCTCGGCGAGGACAAGGGCGCGCTGTGGCGGGAGTTCTCCGCCGGCTGTCTTGCAGGACGCGCCGCGCGCGCGGCGCAGGAGACGCCGTCCGCCCCGATGCGCTGATCCCCGCATCAACGCACATGAAAAAGCGCCCCCGCGCGAAAACGCGGAGGCGCTGGAATGAAAACGCCCCCGGCGCAGAAGCGCGGGGGCGCAGAAAGTTCAGTGCGACCGCTTTGTCCGTTAGGTTCGTCCATGAAGCCGGCTCAGGCGCCGGCGGTCGGACCTCACGGAGACGGTTCGCGCTGCGACTTACGCAGCCGGAGCCGCAGACGCAGCAGGCTTCGCGCGGCGCGTAGCCTTGCGAGCCTTCTTGGCGCCCTTCTTGGCGGCCTTCTTCGTGGCCTTCTTGGCGCCCTTCTTGGCGGCCTTCTTGGCTACCTTCTTGGTGGCCTTCTTGGCGCCCTTCTTGGCGGCCTTCTTGGCAACCTTCTTGGTGGCCTTCTTGGCGCCCTTCTTGGCGACCTTCTTGGTGGCCTTCTTTGCACTCTTCTTCGCGGCCTTCTTGGCCGGCTTACGCTTTGCTGCCTTCGCCATCAGAGGTCCCCTCTAAGTTGAGACGGCGCATCTCGCCGTCACCCAGGCGGAGTTAAACTAACTCGGTTAACTAGACGTGCAAGCGCTGATCGTCGTTCACGGCTCCGCAAGCCCCTCTGCGCGCGCCCGTTCGGCCCCTCCAGCGCGCGCGCGCGCATCGCTTCCGACGGTGCGCGCGCAGGCGCGATCGGACCAGTCGCGACGTCCGCGAGGCGCGCCCCGCGCAGACGCCGAGGAACCTGCGCAAGCCTTCGGCGAGGCGGCGCGACGCGCGCCCGGGCGCCGGCGACGAAAGCCGCCACACGGCGCAGCGATGCCCAAAAGTTATTGATTTTTCGGCGAGTGCGGAAACGACGCCAAGCGTCGCGCAAGCCGCTGCGCATTGCCGTGCGCGCCGTCCGCTCTCACGCGAGCGACGCATGAGCCGCGTGTCGCGCGCGATCGGCGAGGCCGCGCGCGCGCCGCGCGCGGGTCGATGGGAAGCGAGCGAGAGCGGCGCGAGAGAGGCGACGCGCGACCGTCTGCTGCGCGTGCGCAACGGACGAAAAAAAATTTTCGAAAAACGAAATTTTTTTCGCTTCGGGGCTCGCTCCGCGGGTCGATTTCGCGCAAGGCGCGCGAATCGACCCCGGTGATTCGCCCGGATCAGATCCCGAGCTTGCTCTTCAGGAGCGCGTTGACGGACTGCGGATTGGCCTTGCCGCCCGTCTCCTTCATCACCTGTCCGACGAACCAACCAAGCATGGTCGGCTTCGCCTGCGCCTGAGCGACCTTGTCCGGATTGGCGGCGATGATCGCATCCACGGCGGCCTCGATGGCGCCGGTGTCGGTGACCTGCTTCATGCCGCGCGCGGCGACGATCGCGCGCGGATCGGCGCCGCGGCCTTCCTCCCACACGATCTCGATCAGGTCCTTCGCGATCTTGCCGGAGATGTCGCCCGACGAGATCATCTGCACGATGGCGCTGTTGGCGGCGGCGGTCACGGGACCGTCCACGACGCTGAGGCCGGCTTTGTTTAGGCGGCCGAAATACTCGTTGATGAGCCAGTTGGCGGAAGCCTTCGCCTCCGCGCCCTCGCGCACCATGTCCTCGAAGTAATCCGCCGTGTCGCGCTCCATCACCAGCACGCCGGCGTCATAGCCGGCGAGGCCGTAATCGCGCATGAAGCGAGCCTTTTTCTCATCCGGCAGCTCGGGCAGGCCGCGCGCCAGCTCATCGACGAACGCCTGGTCGAACTCGAGCGGCAGGAGGTCGGGATCAGGGAAATAGCGGTAGTCATGCGCTTCTTCCTTGGAGCGCATGGAACGCGTCTCGCCCTTGCCGGGATCGAACAGGCGCGTCTCCTGATCCACGGCGCCGCCGTCCTCGATGATGGCGATCTGACGACGCGCCTCGGTCTCGATGGCCTGGCCGATGAAGCGGATCGAGTTCACGTTCTTGATCTCGCACCGCGTGCCCAGCGGCCCGCCTGGGCGTCGCACGGACACGTTCACGTCGGCGCGCAGATTGCCCTTCTCCATGTCGCCGTCGCAGGTGCCCAGATAGCGCAGGATCGTGCGCAGCTTGCTCACATAGGCGCGCGCCTCCTCGGCCGAACGCATGTCGGGGCGCGAGACGATCTCCATGAGCGCCACGCCCGAACGGTTGAGATCGACGAAGCTCGCGGTGGCGGACTGGTCGTGGATCGACTTGCCGGCGTCCTGCTCCAGATGCAGGCGCTCCACGCCCACGCGGATCTGCTCGGTGGGGGAGACGTCGACGATGACCTCGCCCTCGCCCACGATCGGGTGCTTGTACTGGCTGATCTGGTAGCCCTGCGGCAGGTCCGGATAGAAGTAGTTCTTCCGGTCGAAGACCGAGCGCAGATTGATCTGCGCCTTCAGGCCAAGCCCGGTGCGCACGGCCTGGCGCACGCATTCCGCGTTGATGACGGGCAGCATGCCGGGCATGGCCGCGTCGACGAGCGAAACGTGGGCGTTCTCCTCGCCGCCGAATTCGGTCGAGGCGCCGGAGAAGAGTTTCGCTTTCGAGGTCACCTGGGCGTGGATCTCCATGCCGATGACGACCTCCCAGTCGCCAGTGGCGCCCTTGATGAGTTTGGAAACGGTCGCCGGAGCGTTCATGACAGCCTCACAGGTGGGCGGGCGCGGCGGGGCCGCGCGACAGGCCGGTTTGGTAGCCGCTTCGGCGGCCTGCTTCAAGGCGGCCCTGCGCCGGCTGCGCCCGCATGCTCGAGATCATGCACGCGGAGACGGCCCTGCGCGTCACGCGGCGGGCCGCGTCAGGCTCAGGCCCACCAGGCTTTCGGCAGATCGATGCGGCCGGCGGAATCCTCAAGCGCCTGCGCGACGGAGAACAGCGTCTCCTCGTCGAAGGGCCGGCCGATCAATTGCAGGCCGAGCGGCAGCCCGTCCTTCGACAGACCGGCGGGGACGGCGAAGCCCGGCAGGCCCGCCATGTTCACCGTCACGGTGAACACATCGTTGAGATACATCTCCACCGGATCGGCGGAGGTCTTCTCGCCGATGCCGAAGGCGGGCGACGGCGTGGCGGGGGTGAGGATCGCGTCCACGCCCGCGTGGAAGGCGGCCTCGAAATCGCGACGGATCAGCGTGCGGATCTTTTGCGCGCGCACGTAATAGGCGTCGTAATAGCCGGCCGAGAGCACATAGGCGCCGATCATCACGCGCCGGCGCACTTCCGGGCCGAAGCCCTGCGCGCGGGTGTTCTCGTACATTTCGCGAATGTCGCGGCCGGCCGCGCGCAATCCGTAACGCACGCCGTCATAGCGGGCGAGATTGGACGAGGCTTCCGCCGGCGCCACGATGTAATAGGCGGGCAGCGCGTATTTCGTGTGCGGCAGCGAGATTTCGACCACTTCCGCGCCGGCGGCGCGCAGCCAGTCCACGCCCTTGCGCCACAGCGCGTCGATCTCCTCGGGCATGCCCGCCACGCGGTATTCTTTCGGAATGCCGATCTTGCGGCCCTTGATGGAGGCGCCCACCGCCTTCTCGTAATCGGGCACGGGCGCGTCCACGCTGGTCGTGTCCTTCGGATCATGTCCCGCCATGGAGCGCAGCAGGATCGCGCAGTCGCGCACGTTGCGCGCGATCGGCCCCGCCTGATCGAGCGAGGAGGCGAAGGCCACCATGCCCCAGCGCGAGCAGCGCCCGTAGGTGGGCTTCACGCCGGCCGTTCCCGTGAAGGCGGCGGGCTGGCGGATCGAACCGCCGGTGTCGGAAGCGGTGGCGCCCAGGCACAGATGCGCGGCGACCGCGGAGGCCGAACCGCCTGAGGAGCCGCCCGGCACGAGAAGACCCTTCTTCTCTTTCGAGCCCAGCGCGGCGCGCGCCTTGTCCGCGCTCCAGCCCGGCGGCAGCCAGGGCGAAGCGACGGGGCCATAGAAAGAGGTTTCGTTCGACGAGCCCATGGCGAATTCGTCCATGTTCAGCTTGCCGAGCATCACCGCGCCGTCGCGCCACAATTGCGCGGTGACGGTGGATTCATAAGCGGGCTTGAACCCGTCGAGGATATGGCTGCACGCCTGCGTGTGCACGCCCTTGGTGGCGTAGAGATCCTTGACGCCGATGGGCAGTCCCTCGAGCGGGCCAGCCGCTCCGGCGGCCACGCGCTTGTCGGACTCGCGCGCCATGTCGAGCGCGATTTCCGGCGTCTCGGCGATATAGGCGCCAAGGCCGCGCGCCTTCTCCATCGCGTCGAGATGGGCCTGCGTCAGTTCGACGGAGGAGAGTTTTTTCGCGGCGATGGCGTCGCGCGCTTCAGCAAAGGTGAGTTCGTTGGGCGAAGTCATGAAGACGATTCCGAAAAGAAGGCGCAGGCGTCGGCGGCGCGGGAGGCGCGGCTCACTCGACGACCTTGGGCACCGTAAAGAAGTGATCCTCGCGCGCAGGCGCGTTAGCGACGATGACGCCGGCGCCGGCCTGATCGTTCACTTCGTCGGCGCGCATCTTCATCTTCATGGGAATGACGGAGGTCATCGGCTCGACGCCGTCCACGTTCACCGCGCCCAGCTCCTCGACGAAGGCGAGGATGGCGTTGAGCTCCTTTTGGAGGTGCGGCACGTCCTCGTCTTTCACGGCGATGCGCGCCAGATGCGCAATGCGCCGCACGGTCGCTTGATCGACGGACATCTCGACTCCGAGGTTTGAAAAACTCGCGCCGGCTATAGCATTGCGGGCGGGGAACGCCAAATCCCCCGCCGCGGATGACAGGCCCGCCCGCCCATGCTACGGGGTGCCATGGCCGGCCTGTCCAACGTCTCGACCCTGGAGGAGATCGCCCCGTCGCTCGGGCGCTTCTCGCGCCTCATGGGGCTCGACCTCGGCACGAAGACCATCGGCCTTGGCCTGTCCGACGTGGAGCGCAGGCTCGCCTCCCCGCTCGAGACCATCGCGCGCAAGAAGTTCTCGGCGGACGTCGCGCGCCTCATCGCGCTTGCGGACAAGCACGAGGTGGCCGCCTTCGTGATCGGCCTGCCCCTCAACATGGACTCAAGCGAAGGCCCCCGCGCGCAGGCCACCCGCGCTTTCGTGCGCGCGGTGGCGCCGCTTGATCCGCGCCCCTTTGTGTTCTGGGACGAGCGCCTGTCCACCGCCGCCGTCACGCGCGCGCTCATCGACCAGGACGCCTCGCGGGCGAAACGCGGCGAGGTCGTGGACCGCATGGCCGCGGCTTACATCCTGCAGGGCGCGCTCGACCGGCTGCAGGCGCTCGGACGCGCCGCCGCGCCCGACGCCTGATCTCAGAAACCCGCGCCACGCCGCACGAACCGCGCGCCCCGCTCAACGCCGATGACGCAGGACGCGCGGTCCGCCGCCGCGATGGACGAAACGCGGTCCCGCGTGACGCACGACGAAGCGCGGCCCCGCGTGATGCGTCACATAGCGGTGGCGATAGATGCGCGGATGATAATAAACAGCGCGTCGCCGATAGGCCGGATAATAGCCGCCCACATAGGCCGGATAATAAGACGGCCCGTAGTAATAAGAGCGATAGCGCACGCAGCGCCCCCATGGATCGACATAGCGGCAGCGATTGCTGGCGATGGCGGCGCCGACGATGAGACCGAACGCGCCGAGCGCCGCGGCGGCGGCGGCCCCGCCGCCTGCGCGACGATGGCGATGGCGCCGGCCGTTGTAATGCGCCTGTTCGGTGAGATTGGCCGGCGCGACGTCCGCGCGCGCGGCGATGGAGAGCGGGCCGGCCTGCGCGGCGCGCGGGCCGAAACCGTCAATCCCCGCCCCGGCGATCGTGAAAGCTGCGGCCGCAAGCCCGTTCACCACAACGCGGCGCAGGCGGCCCGACGCGGCGGACGTCTGCGCAGAAACAGGGGCGGAGGAGGGAGACGGAGGGGGGACGGGTGGAAATCTCATGGCGAGGCTCCCTGGATTGGCCGCGCATGCGGCCGAGATGCGCAAGCAACGCCAGGACCTCCCTCTGGTTGCATTTCGCGGGAAATAGCCGTCAGGCGCAACCCAAAGTTTAGGCGAAGCCCTAGCTCTATGGTCTCGGTTGTGCTAAGCATCGTCCATCCGGCGCGCGCGGGAGAGTCCGCCCCCGCCGGGACAGGAGCGACCCATGGCGAAACAGGCCAAGCCCCGCGAGGGGGCGCGCGATTCCGAAGGCGCGAACGATCCGCAGGCAGGGCGGGCCGAGGGCCGGTTCGAGGCGGCCGAGCCGGCTCGCCGCGCCGACTACCTGTTCGAGCCCGAGCCCGAGGAGGAAGGCTGGGTCGCCTATCCCAGCGAGGAGCTGGAGCCCATGGAGCCGGTCGACGCGGCCCGCTACATCGCCCAGATGACGCGGGAGCTGTCGGCCATCGCCGCCAATGCGCGGTTGGAGACCCTGAGCTATCTGCTGTCCATGTCGGCGGCGGAAGCCGAGATCGCCGCCGAAGAGGCCGAGAAAGAAAGCTGAGCGGGCTCAAGCGCGCGTCACGCGGTGGCCGCGCCGGGACGCGCGCCCCTGCAGTTCAAGATCGGTCAGCGCCGCGAATACATCCGCAGCAGGCGCGCCGCACGCGCGCACGAGATCGTCGAGCGACACAGGCGAGGGACTGAGCAAATGCGCAAGCCGCTCCGCGAGCGGCCGCTCGTCAGCAAAGTCCTCGCGCTCCGAAGCGCCTTGCGAGACGGCCTGCGAGGTGGCGTGCGAGACGGCGCGCTGCGCGCTGGCGGTGCGCGGCGCGGACATGGCGGGCGCCGGCGCTTCGTCGAGTTCATGACCCGGCTCGCCGTAAGGCGGCGACATGTCGCCGAACAAATCCGTCTCGTCCCACAGGCGTTCGGCCGGCGCGAAGCTCGCCTCGTCGAACAGGCGCGCATGCGCGGGCGCGCCTTCGCCTGAACGCAACGGCGCCAGCGCCTCCAGCACGTCGCGCCCCGACGTGCATAAGGTCGCGCCCTGCCGCAGCAGGTCGTTGGCGCCCTCCGCGCGCGGATCGAGCGGCGAGCCCGGCACGGCGAACACTTCCCTGCCCTGTTCGTTTGCGAAACGCGCGGTGATCAGCGAGCCCGAACGCAAAGCCGCCTCCACCACGATCGTGCCCAGCGACAGGCCGGAGACGATGCGGTTGCGGCGCGGAAAATCGCGGCCCCGCGGCTCCCAGCCCAAGGGCATTTCGCTCACGAGCGCGCCGCGCGCGCAGATCTCCTGCGCAAGCTCTAAGTGTTCGGGCGGATAGATGCGGTCGAGCCCGCCGGCGAGCGCGGCCACCGTGCCGGTGCGCAACGCGGCGCGGTGCGCGCGCTGATCGACGCCGCGCGCAAGCCCGGAGGCGACCACATATCCATCCTCGGCGAGTTCATGGGCGAGCCGCTCGGTGAAGGCGAGGCCGGCGGCGGAGGCGTTGCGCGCGCCCACGATCGCGACCATCGGACGCGCGAGCGTCTCGATCGCGCCTTTCACGCAAAGCAGCGGCGGCGGGGAGTCGATCTGGCGCAGCGCCGCCGGATAATCCGGCTCGCCCATGGCGAGGAAACGCGCCCCCGCGCGCAAGGTCGCCGCCATCTCCCGTTCGCAGGCGCCCCGGTCGGCAAGCCGCACGGCGCGCGCCCCGCCTGCGCGCGCAAGCAGGCCCGGCAGCGCCTCAAGCGCGGCGCGAGCCCCGCCGAACTTGTTGACGAGGGTGCGGAAAGTGCGAGGCCCGACGTTTTCGCTGCGGATCAATTGCAGCCAGTCGAGCCGTTGTTCGTCGCTGAGCATCATGGGCGCGCGGCCGGCCATGAGATGAAAAAGGAACGTCTGAAACGTCCCCATCATCGCTCATTTCGCGCCCGCCGTCACCCCGGCGCCGCGCAAGGTCGAAAGCCCCGCGCCCCTCAGCCCTGCGGCGCCTCAGGCTCGCTCTTGCGGCCGATCTTGCTTTCCGTGCCGGCGAGCAGGCGCTCGATGTTGGGGCGGTGCTTGAACCACAGCAACACGGCGAGCGCGGCGAGCAGTTCCGCGGCCTGCGAACGGCCCATGCCCCACAGGACAAGCGGCGTCGCCACGCTGGCGGCGAGCGCGGCGGCGGAGGAATAGCGCGTGATGGCGGCGGTCGCGAGCCAGACGAGCGCGAAGGCGACGGCGCCCGGCCAGGCGAGCCCGATCGACACGCCGAGGAAGGTCGCCACGCCCTTGCCGCCGGAGAACTTCAGCCACACGGGATAGAGATGGCCGAGAAAGGCCCCGAGCCCCGCGATCACCGCGGCGTATTCGCCAAAGCGCATCGCGACGACGACGGCGAGCGTGCCTTTCAGCGCATCGAGCAGCAGCGTGGCGGCGGCCAGCCCCTTGCGCCCCGTGCGCAGAACGTTCGTCGCGCCGATATTGCCCGAGCCGATGGAGCGCAGGTCCTGCGTGCCCGCGATTTTCGTGAGCACGAGACCGAACGGAATGGAGCCAAGCAGGTAGCCGAAGCCGAGTGCGACGAGATTGGCGGCGAGATCGGGGAACATGCGAGCGCTACTTTCGAAAGGTTCAGGGCCCAACCACGCGGCCAGCCACCATCGTCGTCTTCACGACGCCTTGCAGGCGCGCCTCGTCGAACGGCGTGTTCTTGGCGCGCGAGCGCAGTCTGGCGGCGTCCACGACAAAGGGCTCGTCCGGGTCGAAACGAATGAGATCGGCAGGCGCGTCCTTGGCGAGCCGGCCTTGCGGCAGGCCCAAAATCTCAGCCGGGCGCAGCGTCATCGCGCCGATGAGGCGGGTGAGCGAGACCTGGCCCGCATGCACAAGGCGCAACCCCGCGGCCAGCATCGTCTCAAGCCCGACGGCGCCATATTCGGCCTCCGAGAAGGGAACGCGCTTGGCCTCCACGTCCTGCGGATCGTGGTCGGAGACGATCACGTCGATCAATCCGCTCGCCAGCGCCTCCACGAGCGCGAGACGCTCCTCCTCCGCGCGCAGCGGCGGCGAGAGCTTCAGGAAGGTGCGGTAATCGCCGACGTCGGTCTCGTTGAGCGTGAGATGATTGATCGAAGTCGCGCAGGTGACGGGCAGGCCCTCCGCCTTCGCCTGCGCGATGACGTCGAGCGAGAGGCGGCAGGTGACAAGCGCCGCATGATAACGCGCGCCGGCCGATTGCGCGCCGAGCGTGAGGCGCACGAGACGCATGTCGCGGTCGAGCACGATCGCCTCCGCCTCGGCGGGCACGCCGGGCAGGCCGAGCCGGCTTGCGAATTCGCCCTCGTTCATCACGCCGGCGGTGGCGAGATCGGCGTCCTGCGCGAGATGGATGACGAGCACGCCGAAATCGCGCGCATAGGTGAGCGCGCGGCGCATCACCTGCGCAGAGGCGACGGAACGCGCGCCATTGGAGAAGGCGACCGCGCCGGCTTCCTTGAGAAGGCCGATCTCGGCGATCTCCTGCCCCGCAAGCCCCTTGGTGAGCGCGGCGCTCGGCAACAGGCGCACGCGCGACTTCTCCCGCGCGCGGCGCAGCAGATAGTCGACGGTGGCCGCCCCATCCACGGGCGGATTGGCGTCCGGCGTCGCGACGATGGTCGTCACCCCGCCCGCGGCGGCGGCGGCGCTGGCGCTGGCGATGGTCTCGCGATGGGTCGCGCCCGGCTCGCCCACGAAGGCGCGCATGTCGATGAGGCCGGGACACACGACGTCGCCGGCGCAATCGATGGCTTGCGTGCGCGCGCCCACATTGGCCTGCGTGACCTTGGGGCCGACTTCGAGAATGGCGCCGTTCTCCACCAGCACGCCGCCGGTCTCAATCTTGCCGGAGGCGGGATCGACAAGCTGCGCGTTGAGGAAGGCGAAGGCGGGCGTGGCGTGTTGTCTGGGCTCCATGGCCTCACCCGTTCGGCAAATTGTGGGAGAGCGCCTCGAGCACCGCCATGCGCACGGCGACGCCCATCTCCACCTGTTCGGTCACGAGCGAACGCGGTCCGTCGGCGACCGCCGAGTCGATCTCCACGCCGCGGTTCATCGGACCCGGATGCATCACGAGCGCATCGGGCTTCGCCCATTGCAGCTTTTCTTCATCGAGCCCGTAGAAGCGCGCGAACTCCTTGAGCGAGGGCACGAAGGCGCCGTTCATCCGCTCGCGCTGCAGGCGCAGCATCATCACGATGTCGGCGTCCCGCAGGCCGCTCTCCATCGTGCGATGCGCCTCGACGCCCAGGCGCTCCACGCCCGGCGGCAGGAGCGTCGATGGGCCGACCACGCGCACCCGCGCGCCCAGCTGCGTCAGCAGGATGATGTTGGAGCGCGCGACGCGCGAATGCAGCACGTCGCCGCAGATCGCCACGTTCAGCCCCTCGATCCGCCCCTTGTTGCGGCGGATGGTGAGCGCGTCGAGCAGGGCCTGCGTGGGATGTTCGTGGCTGCCGTCGCCCGCATTGACGACCGAGCACGACACTTTGCGCGCCAGCAGATGCACCGCGCCGGAATGATGATGCCGCACGACGATCACGTCCGGGCGCATGGCGTTCAGCGTCACCGCGGTGTCGATGAGCGTCTCGCCCTTGTTCACCGAGGAGGTCGCGACCGACATGTTCATCACGTCGGCGCCCAGCCTCTTGCCCGCAAGCTCGAAGGAGGCCTGCGTGCGCGTGGAGGCTTCGAAGAAAAGATTGATCTGCGTGCGCCCGCTCAGGACGCTGCGCTTCTTGTCGACCCTGCGGGAGACGGCGACCGCCTCTTCCGCCATGTCGAGAAGGGTTTCGATCTGCGGCCTCGACAGCCCGTCGATGCCAAGCAGGTGGCGGTGGGGAAAGGGCGTTCGCTCAGCGCTCATGAGCGGTCCTGATAGGCCCTCCCATGCGCCCCCGCAAGCCTTCGCGCGCCGCCCCTTGCGCGCTGCGCACAGGCGCAAGCCCCGCCAAGAACATGGTCGCGCCACAGCCCGCGATTTGACACGCCCCGCCCCCTCAACCATGTTCCCGGCCGCATGAATGGGGCGAGGCTGCGGCCCGCAAAGCGCCCCCCGCCCCGCGCCGGCGAGGCGTTTTCACAGGTTTTTCAAGCGCTTGGTCGCCAGGACTCCCGAGCCATGAACGCAGTCGTCATCGTCGAATCCCCAGCCAAGGCCAAGACGATCAACAAATATCTCGGCAGGGATTACGAGGTGCTGGCCTCGTTCGGCCACGTGCGCGATCTGCTCGCCAAGGACGGCGCGGTGGACCCGGAAGCCGATTTCGCGATGCAATGGGAAGTGGACGCGAAGGCCGCCAAACGCCTCGCCGACATCGCCCGCGCCGTGAAGGACGCCGACACCGTGATCCTGGCGACCGACCCCGACCGCGAGGGGGAGGCGATCTCCTGGCACGTGCTTGAAGTGCTGCGCGGCAAGAAGGCGCTCAAGGACAAGAAGATCCAGCGCGTCGTGTTCAACGCGATCACCAAGAGCGCGATCCTCGACGCCATGCGCCAGCCGCGCGAGATCGACGTCGCGCTGGTGGACGCCTATCTCGCCCGCCGCGCGCTCGACTATCTCGTGGGCTTCACGCTCTCGCCGGTCCTGTGGCGCAAGCTGCCGGGCGCGAAATCGGCCGGCCGCGTGCAATCGGTCGCGCTGCGTCTGGTCTGCGACCGCGAGCTTGAGATCGAGAAATTCGCCGCGCGCGAATATTGGTCCATCAACGCCCATTTAAAGACGAAGGACGCGGCGCCTTTCGTCGCCCGCCTCGTGGGCGCCGACGGCAAGCGCGTGCAACGTCTCGACGTCGGCTCCGCGCAGGAGGCGGAGGCGTTCCGCACGGCGCTTGAGGGCGCGAAATTCTCCGTGGTCTCCGTGGAGGCCAAGCCCGCCAAGCGCCATCCCTATGCGCCTTTCACCACCTCCACCCTGCAACAGGAGGCCTCGCGCAAACTGGGCTTCGCGCCCGCCCACACGATGCGCGTCGCCCAGCGCCTGTATGAAGGCGTGGACCTTGGCGGAGAGACCGTCGGCCTCATCACTTATATGCGAACCGACGGCGTGGACGTGGCGCCGGAAGCCATCGCCGCCGCCCGCCGCGTGATCGAGAAGGAATACGGCCCGAGCTACGTGCCGCAGGTTCCGCGCAAATACACAACCAAACAGAAGAACGCGCAGGAGGCCCACGAGGCCATCCGCCCCACCGACATGACGCGCCTGCCGCGCCAGCTCGCCCGCGCGCTCGACAAGGATCAGGCGCGCCTCTACGAGCTGATCTGGACGCGCACGCTCGCAAGCCAGATGGAATCCGCCGAGCTCGAACGCACCACCGTCGAGATCGCCGCCGACGCGCCGGCGGGCGCGGCCTACAAGCGCGTGGACCTGCGCGCCACCGGCCAGGTCGTGCGCTTCGACGGCTTCCTCACCCTCTATCAGGAGGGCAAGGACGACGAGGAGGACGAGGAAGGCGGCCGCCTGCCGCCCATGGCCGCGGGCGAGGCGCTGACCAAAGAGCGCATCGAGGCCGGCCAGCACTTCACCGAGCCGCCGCCGCGCTACACGGAAGCCACGCTCGTCAAGCGCATGGAGGAGCTGGGCATCGGCCGTCCCTCCACCTACGCCTCCACGCTCGCCGTGCTGCGCGACCGCGATTACGTGCGCCTCGACAAGAAGCGTCTCGTGCCGGAGGACAAGGGCCGTCTCGTCGTCGCCTTCCTCGAAAGCTTCTTCAAGCGCTACGTCGAATATGATTTCACGGCGGCGCTGGAGGAGAAGCTCGATCTCGTCGCCAATGCGGAGATCGACTGGAAACAGGTTTTGCGCGAATTCTGGCGCAATTTCTCGGGCTCGGTGGAGGAGATCAAGGATCTGCGCACCACCGAAGTGCTCGACAACCTCAACGACCTGCTCGGCCCGCACATCTTCCCCGCCAAGGCGGAAGGCGGCGACCCGCGCGCCTGCCCGGCCTGCAATGAGGGTCGGCTGTCGTTGAAGCTCGGCAAGTTCGGCGCCTTCGTGGGCTGTTCGAACTATCCCGAATGCCGCTTCACGCGCACGCTCTCCCAGCAGGCGACGGGCGAAGGCGCCAATGGCGTGGAAGGCGACCGGCCGGGCGTGCGCTGCCTGGGCGTCGATCCCGACACCAGCGAGGAAGTGACCCTGCGCGACGGCCGCTTCGGCCCCTATCTACAATTGGGCGAAGGCGAGAAGCCCAAGCGCTCCTCGCTGCCCAAGGGCCTTTCGAAGGACGACGTGACGCTTGAGAAGGCGCTCGCCCTACTCTCGCTGCCGCGCGAAGTCGCCAAACATCCGACAAGCGGCGAGCCCATTCTCGCGGGCATCGGGCGCTACGGGCCCTATGTGCAGCACCAGAAGACCTACGCCAACATCGGCCGCGAGGACGACATTCTGGAGATCGGCGCCAATCGCGCCATCGACCTGATCGTGGCGAAGGAACAGGGCGGCGGCGGCTCGCGCTTCGGCGCCTCCGCAGGCCGCGCGCTGGGCGATCATCCGCAAGGCGGCGCGATCGCCGTGAAGTCGGGCCGCTACGGGCCTTATGTGAACTGGAAGAAGGTCAACGCCAACCTGCCCAAGGGCCGCAATCCCGACGAGGTGACGCTCGAGGAGGCGATCGCCCTCGTCAATGCGAAAGCCTCCGGCGAAGGCGGCGCGGACGGCGGCAAGCTTCTGGGCGAACATCCGCAGGGCGGCGCGATCACCCTGCGCGAGGGCCGCTACGGGCCTTACGTGGCGGTGGGCAAGGTCTATGCGAACATTCCCAAATCCATGACGCCGGATCAGGTGACGCTGGCCGACGCCATCGAACTGATCGACGCCAAGGGCGGGCCCGCCAAAAAGGCGGCGTCCAAAAAGGCTGGGGCGAAGAAGGCGTCGCCTGCGAAAAAGCCGGCTGCGAAAACCGCTGCGACGAAAAAAGCAGCGCCGGCGAAAAAAGCCGCAGCCGTTAAGAAAAAGGCGCCAGCGAAGAAAAAGGCGGCCGGCTGAGAGCAGGCCGGCTGCGCGCTTGACCTTCATCCACAGATTCGGCGCGGCTGCGCTTTGACGCCGCCGCCCCGGCCTTTCTAAATGCGCTTTGACGCAGGAAAGGCGCAGGCATGAAATCGATCAATCTCCGCATCGCAGAAGAGCTGGGCGTCAAGGAGACGCAGGTGGCCGCGGCCGTGGAGCTGATCGACGGCGGGTCGACCGTCCCCTTCATCGCGCGCTACCGCAAGGAGGCCACCGGCGCGCTCGACGACGCGCAATTGCGCACGCTTGACGAGCGGCTGCGCTATCTGCGCGAGCTGGAGGAGCGGCGCAAACAGATCCTCGAAAGCATCGAGCAACAGGGCAAGCTCGACGACGCACTGCGCGCAACCATCATGCAGGCCGACAGCAAGGCGCGGCTCGAAGACATTTATCTGCCGTTTAAACCCAAGCGGCGCACCAAGGCGCAGATCGCGCGCGAGGCCGGGCTCGAACCCCTCGCCGATCTCCTGCTCGCCGACCCGGCCAAGGAGCCCAAGGAGGCCGCCGCCGCTTATGTGGACGCGGCGAAGGGCGTGGAGAGCGTGGATGCGGCGCTTGAGGGCGCGCGCGCCATTCTGGTGGAGCGCTTCTCGGAAGACGCGGAGCTGATCGGCGCCCTGCGCGAGGATTTCTGGAACGGCGGCCGGCTCGCATCGAAAGTGCGCGAGGGCAAGCAGACCGCGGGCGCCAAATTCGCCGATTATTTCGACTTCGCCGAACCGCTGCGCAAACTGCCCTCGCACCGCATTCTCGCGCTCTTCCGCGGCGAGAAGGAGGAGGCGCTGGAGCTGGCGCTGGAAGCCGAGCCTGACGCGGTTCCCGGACAGCCCGGCGCCTTCGAGAACAAGATCGCGGCGAAGTTCTCCATCGCCGACCGCGGCCGGCCTGCGGACAAATGGCTGCGCGATTGCGTGCGCTACGCCTGGCGCTACCGCATCCAGTCCTCGCTCTCGGTGGATCTGCGCGTGCGCCTGTTCCAGAACGCGGAGGACGAGGCGGTGAAAGTGTTCGCCGGCAATCTGCGCGACCTGCTGCTCGCCTCGCCCGCCGGCGCGCGCCCCACCATGGGCCTTGATCCGGGCTTCCGCACCGGCGTGAAGGTCGCGGTGATCGACGCCACCGGCAAGGTGGTGGACACCGCGACGATCTATCCCCACGAGCCGCAACGGCGCTGGGACGATTCCATGGCGACCATCGCGGCGCTTGCGCTGCGCCACAAGGTGGAGCTCGTCGCCATCGGCAACGGCACCGCCTCGCGCGAGACGGAGAAACTCGCCCTCGACGTGATCAAGAAGTCTCCCGAACTCAAGCTCACCAAGGCGATCGTTTCGGAAGCCGGCGCCTCCGTCTATTCGGCTTCCGCCTTCGCCTCGCAGGAATTGCCGAGCCTCGACGTGACGCTGCGCGGCGCGGTCTCCATCGCGCGCCGCCTGCAGGATCCGCTCGCCGAGCTCGTGAAGATCGACCCGAAATCCATCGGCGTCGGCCAGTATCAGCACGATTTGGCCGAGCACAAACTCTCGCGCTCGCTCGACGCCGTAGTGGAGGATTGCGTGAACGCGGTGGGCGTGGACGTCAACACCGCCTCCGCGCCCCTGCTTGCGCGCGTGTCGGGCGTGGGCGAGCAATTGGCGCAGAACATCGTCGGCCACCGCGACGCCAACGGCCCGTTCCGCACGCGCGCGGAATTGAAGAAAGTGCCGCGCCTCGGCCCCAAGGCGTTCGAGCAATGCGCGGGCTTCCTGCGCGTTCTGGGCGGCGACGATCCGCTCGACTCCTCAGCCGTGCATCCCGAAGCCTATCCGGTCGTGCGTCGCATCATCGAGGCGACGAAGAGCGACATCAAGGTGCTGATCGGCGACGCGCGCACCCTGCGCACGCTGAAGCCGCAGCAATTCGTCGACGAACAATTCGGCGTGCCCACCATCACCGACATCCTGCGCGAGCTTGAAAAGCCCGGCCGCGATCCGCGCCCCGCCTTCAAGACGGCGGAGTTCATGGAAGGCGTGGAGACGCTCGACGATCTCAAGCCGGGCATGATCCTGGAAGGCGCCGTGACCAATGTCGCCGCCTTCGGCGCTTTCGTCGACATCGGCGTGCATCAGGACGGGCTCGTGCACATCTCCGCCATGTCGCGCACCTTCATCAAGGATCCGCGCGAGGTCGCAAAGCCCGGCGACATCGTGAAGGTGAAGGTGCTGGACGTTGACAAGGCGCGCAAGCGCATCGCCCTCACCATGCGGCTTGAGGACGAGCCCGGCGCAGCCCAGCCGCGCGGCGCGGCGCCCGTGCGCCCAGACCAGCGCGCCCATATGCAGAAAGGCCCGCCACGCCAGAGCGGCGCAGGCGCGCCCGCGCCCGGCGCCATGGGCGGCGCGCTCGCCGAGGCCATGCGGCGTGCGGCGGAGAAGCGCAAATAGCGGCCGCGTTTGCGGCGCAAGCCCGCTTGCGGCTATGGTGAACCTGCGACCCGCCGTTGCGTTGCGGTCTGGCGCGTCCCTCACAGGTTCATATGGCCCCGCCCAAACGCCCGCCCTCCGAACGCCCCCTGCCCGGCAAGGAGGAGATCCTCGCCTTCGTGGCGCGTGAGCGCGCGGCCGCGCAGGAGGCTGGCCGTCCCCTGCCCGACAAGATCGGCAAGCGCGAGATCGCGCAGGCCTTCGGCATACGCGGCGCCGCGAAGATAGAACTCAAACGTCTGTTGAAAGAGCTTGAGGCGGAGGGAGAACTGGAGCGGCGCGGCAAGACGCTTCATAAGCCCGGCCAATTGCCCAACGTCGTTCTCGCCGACGTGAAGACGCGCGACCGCGACGGCGAATTCATCGCCGTGCCCGTCGAGTGGGACGAGGCGGAGCTTGGGCCTGCGCCCCGCATCCTTGTCTCCGCGCCCCGACGCGACAAGAAGAGGCGCGATCAGCCGACGCCCGGCGTGGGCGACCGCGCGCTGCTGCGCGTCTCGCGCGATCCGCACTCAGACGAAGGGGAACCGGCTTATCTGGGCCGTGTGATCAAACTCGTCTCGCGCACGCGCGCGCAGATCGTCGGCGTGTTTCGCGCCAATCTCGCCGCTGGCGGCGGCCGTCTGCTGCCCATCGACAAGAAGAGCCTCAATCGCGAATTGCTGATCCCGCCGGGCGCGGAAGGCGACGCGCGCGACGGCGATCTCGTGAGCGTGGACATGCTGCGCGCCGGCCGCTTCGGCGCCAGCGCGCGCGTGGTCGAGCGGCTCGGCGCCGTCAATAACGAAAAGGCGATCACGACCATCGCGCTGATCACCCATGGCGTGCCGCATGTCTTTCGCAAGGAGACGCTGGAGGAGGCCGCGCGCGCCGCGCCCGCCACCATGGAGGGGCGCGAGGACTGGCGCCCCCTGCCGCTCGTCACCATCGATCCCGCCGATGCGAAGGACCATGACGACGCGGTGCATGCGGCGCCCGACGATGACCCCGACAATGCGGGCGGCTTTCTCGTCACCGTCGCCATCGCCGACGTCGCAGCCTATGTGCGGCCGGGCTCCGCGCTGGAGCGCGAGGCGCTGGAACGCGGCAATTCGGTCTATTTCCCCGACCGCGTCGTGCCCATGCTGCCCGAACGCATCTCCAACGATTTGTGTTCGCTGCGGCCCAACGAAGATCGTCCCGCGCTCGCCGTGCGCATGCGCATCACGAAAGACGGGCGCAAGACCGGCCACACATTCCATCGCGTGATGATGCGCTCCGCCGCGAAACTCGCCTATCCGCAAGCGCAGGCGGCTATCGACGGCTGGCCCGACGAAGCGGCGAGGCCCTTTCTGGAGCCCGTCCTCAAGCCGCTGTGGGACGCCTATCGCGCGCTCAAGATCGCGCGCCACCACCGCAGCCCGCTCGATCTCGACCTGCCCGAGCGCAAGCTCATCCTCACGCCTGAGGGCAAGATCGACCGCGTGTTCACGCCGCCGCGGCTCGACGCGCATCGGCTGATCGAGGAGTTCATGATCCTCGCCAACGTGGCCGCAGCCGAGACGCTCGAACAGCATCGCCAGATGCTGATCTACCGCGCCCATGACGCGCCAAGCGTCGAGAAGGTCCACGCGCTGAGCGAGTTCCTCTCCACCATCGACATCAAGCTGGCGAAGGGCCAGACGCTGCGGCCGCAGAACTTCAACGACATTCTCGCGCGCGTGAAGGACACCGAGCACGAGAACGTCGTCAATGAAATCGTGCTGCGCACGCAGGCGCAGGCCGAATATGTGGCGGAGAATTACGGCCACTTCGGCCTGAACCTGCGCCGCTATGCGCATTTCACCTCGCCCATCCGCCGCTATGCGGATCTTGTGGTGCATCGCGCTCTCATCCGCGCGCTCAAACTGGGCCGCGACGGCCTGCCTGACATGCCGGCCGCCGCGCTTGCGGAAGTCGCAGCGCAAATCTCCGCCGCCGAGCGCCGCGCCATGGCGGCCGAGCGCGAGACGACCGAGCGGCTGATCGCGAGCTTCCTGAGCGAGCGCGTGGGCGCGACCTTCGAAGGGCGCATCTCGGGCGTGACGAAATCGGGCCTGTTCATCAAGCTCGCCGAGATCGGCGCAGACGGTTTCGCGCCCGCCGCCACGCTGGGCGACGATTACTTCCGCTATGAGGAGCGCCTCCACGCGCTCGTGGGTTCGCGCACGGGCGAGGCCTATCGGCTGGGCGACAGCGTGCAGGTGCGCCTTGTGGAGGCCGCGCCCTTCGCAGGCGCGCTGCGCTTCGAGGTGATCAGCGACGGCCGCGGTCGCGGCGAATTGCCCGGCGCGCCGCGCGGGCTGCGCAAGCCTTTCGGGCGCGACAAGAAGCCGCCTTCCAGAAAAGGCTCCAAACCCCCAGGTAAAGGCTCGGCTGGCAAACGACCTGCGGGCGAACGCGCGAAAGGCGCGCCCGCCAAAAGCCGCCGCCGATCCGCCGAGGACGCTCCATGACCCAGCACACGCAACAGGATTTCGAACGCCCCGCGCCCGAGCGCGACTGGCGCAGCGCGGCGCGGCGCGGCTGGAGTCAGCGCTGTCCGCATTGCGGCGAAGGCGCCATGTTCCGCGCCTATCTGAAAGTGGCGGACGCCTGCCCCGCATGCGGCGAGGAATTGCATCACCAGCGCGCGGACGATGCGCCGCCCTATCTCACCATTTTCGTGGTGGGCCACATCGTGGTCGCAGCCCTCATGATCGCAGACGAACGCTGGCCTGCGCTGTCCTTGTGGATCCATGCGCTCGTCTGGCCTGTGCTGACGGTGGCGCTGAGCCTGTGGTTCCTGCCGCGCATCAAGGGCGCGCTTGTCGGCTATCAATGGGCGCTGCGCATGCACGGCTTCGGCGCAAGCCCCTCCGTGCGCCAGCCGGCGCAATGAGCGCGCGATGAGCGCGCCAGCCCGCGAGGGCGACGATCTCGCCGCCCTGCTCAATCGCGAGGTCTGGTCGAAACTGCGGCTGAAGCCGCCCACGGGCGCGCGCCCCATTCTCTCGGCGAGCCTCATCCTCGTGGACAGGACGGGCCGAGAGCCGCGCGTGCTCATGGGCCGGCGCCATGAGCAGGATCGCTTCATGCCGAGCAAATACGTCTTTCCCGGCGGCCGGCTCGACCCCTGCGACCGGCGCATGGCGGCCGCGGGCGCCTTGCCCGGCGCGGCGGAAGCGCGGCTCGCGCGCCTTGCGCACCGTTCGCCGGGCCTGCCGCGCGCGCTGGCGCTCACCGCGATCCGCGAGACATTCGAGGAGACCGGGCTGATGATCGCCGAGCGCGGCTACGGCGCGCCCGAAAACCCGCCGCAGGGCTGGGCGGAATTCGCGGCGCAGGGCTGCTATCCCCATCTCGAGCCGCTGCACTTCGTCGCCCGCGCCACCACGCCCCCGCGCCTGCCGCGCCGCTACGACACGATCTTCTTCGCCGCGGAGGCTGAGGCGGTCACCCACCGGGTTGAAGGCATGGTGGGACCCGACCGGGAGCTGACGGAACTGGTCTGGACGCCGCTCTCGCAGGCCTATGGGCTCGACCTGCCCTTCATCACGCAGGTCGTGCTGCGCGAGCTCGAGCGCCGGCTGGCCGCCGGCATGTCGCACATGGCGCCTTCGCCCTGGTATCGCGTGGGGCGCGCGGGCTGGGAGCGCGCGCAGATGTGAGGGGGAACCCCGCTCCTCGGCTTGACTTCCCGCCGCCCGTCCGTATTTTGCGCGCAACTTTCCATTTCGAAGAGCAGGTTTCCCATGGCCAAGGCCGCCAACATCAAGATCAAGCTCGTGTCGACCGCCGACACCGGCTACTTCTACGTGACGTCGAAGAACGCGCGCACGAAGACCGAGAAGCTGAGCTACAAGAAATACGACCCCGTCGCGCGCAAGCACGTCGAGTTCAAGGAAGCGAAGATCAAGTAAGATCAGCGCTGTCCAAACGAAAAAGCCGCCCCTTCGGGCGGCTTTTTTCATTTCCGGACGACGCTGGCGGGTGAAGACGGCCGGCCGGCTGGGGTTCCGAGGAGGCCACTCCTGAACCTTCGCCGGCCGGCCTGCCCCACGAAACCCAGGAGATGCGGCGGACCTGAGCACTCGTAGGGTGCACGCCCCCCGGGTGACCGGCGAACGTTGCATCATCTTTACCTGCGCTGGCGGACGCCGGCAATCAGGCACGCGCGATTTCTAGAGC
>Ga0315903_10001347_pt1 | contig 37210 bp, 62 predicted proteins | sample LakEriMetagenome_7_FD_203524 | JGI IMG/M metagenome (GOLD analysis project Ga0315903, IMG submission 203524) | Freshwater fungal communities from buoy surface, Lake Erie, Ohio, United States - Buoy 2 MA119 | ecosystem: Environmental > Aquatic > Freshwater > Lake | place: USA: Lake Erie, Ohio...
TTGTTCCTTATGCCATTTAGCTTCTCTTGGTGACCATCTAAACTTTCGTATGATGTCGCCAAACTCGTCTATGATAGCATAATTAAAGTCCACAGAAAGCCTCTGTTAGTTTCTTTGAATCATATTTATTCTCTTTATTATACACTTGTTTACTTCTCATGTCTTTGTATAATGGTGTGAGTTCTACATGATGAACATCTTTTAATTTAATGGTTTGTTGTAAGTCACTTGGTAAAAACGTCCAAATCTGACTTGATCTTAACTCGCCATTGGTGTCAAACTCTTCGTAAAGCCAACAATCAGGTTTTTTCATTATCAGGTTTCCTTTGTATAGTCCAACTTATATCAGCGTTTATTGTATCATGCCATTGAACATCTTGTGTAGATAAGTGTTCAAAAGTATGAATAAATAATCTTGTAGCCATCTTAAAAATTTTTAGATATTTCATAGTTCTTTCCATTCTAAAAAGTCTTGGTGATCTTCATCTGACGGAGTTTCTTTTGTAGCTAAGTCTTCTCGTTCAGTGTAAAGTAAATCGTTTTGTATGTCATTTAAACAATAATTGCATAAGTCTAAATATTCCCCTGTTGTCTGACTCTTGCGTGTCGCCTCATAATCAGATAACAAAGCATTACAAGCAATACATCTCATCTTATACCCCAATCATTTTAGAAAGAATAACATTGATGTCTCTTGGCATACTGCGTGTTGGTCTTTGAAGAAGTGAAAAGGTTTTTCCATCTCGTTTAAACTTCGCTTGTGAATCCCAACCATAGCCCCAAAAGAAGTTAAAAGTGTTTTTTGTCAAGTAAATTATTTTATACTCACCAAAGTTTTTAGTTTTTTGTTTCCATGCGTCGATCATGATATACCCCTATAAGTTTTAAATAGCGTTTAGCATTACGATAAAAAATTATGTTCTCTCTTAACATTATACATCATCTCTTTCTGAAAGTCCATAGATTCTATAATAATCTTCTCTTAAATCTTCCAATTCAATGTTTAATTGTGTTTTAGCGAAGTCTTCAAAGGGTGGAATTTCCTCCACATTGTTTGCTAACACTCGAAAAGTGTCTAGTTCGTAAGTGTAATTAAAGTTTTTTTGTTTTGCTTTATACGCTTTTAAATATGCGTCTGTAATATTATCAGCTTCAACTACTATATATAGCTTTTCGATATTCTCTGCATAAACTTTGTATTTTTTCATTTTACTCTCCAAAATATGTTTCATTATTCTTTTCTCGGTTTCCTAACACATAGCCGAGTCCAAATCCTACTATAAAAACGATAATAAGTAAAGTCATTTTATAAAATCCTTTCAGGAAAAATTGAGTTGTAAAAATTTAAAAGTATCCAAAACTTTGTAAATTTCAGTAAAAAATCAAGTTGTCAATCTTTAAATCATTTTTATGTTTTTTGAGTTTAATTGAATCGTCATAAAAATAAAGTCTATTCCCTATAATGTTTTCAGGTTTAAACCATACTTGCCACGCTATAAGCTTTGTTTTTAAGAAATCCTCTTGCGTAGCCTCTTTATGTGTTTGATCTTCAATACCTAAAAACTGACCTTTTTGGTGTATTACTTCGCAAGGGGTTTTTCCAAATTGTTTATGTTTGGCTCTATTTAAGATGATCTCACCCACTGCCTTTTTGGCTTTTTCGCTTTGTGTGTGTGCCTCATGGTATATTGCGACACTCATACAGGTTAATTGTGCGTCGATGTAATTTATGTCCATGATTAGAAGTCCCTAGCTTTGTTTATGTATTCAATATAGACATCTTCAGCAAGTTGTTCTGCCTCTTGGTCTGTCATATCGTCTAAATAAGCGAGACCATAGACAAGTTTGTCATTGACATATAAGTCAAAGGTTCGCTTTTCTCTGTTATAGTCATACTCATAATTCATTTTATGCCCCCAAAAGTTCGTTTGCGTCAATTGCTTCACTATTATTAAATGCTTTGTCTCGTTCTTCTTCTGAAATATACCATTCAATGTGATCTATATAAACTCCCTCTAAATCTGATGAATATTCTATCCCAAAATGATAATGATTATCAGGGTTATCTATATCACTGCATTTGTATTTATATTGAATATTAGTCATTTTTAGTCCCCTTGATAGTCGATAGCATTTTTAACAGCATATTCAATAAGATTATAAAGTTCCTCACCATATTCAGTGTTGCGTGTTCCATCTTGAATGTCAGGATCATGCTCAATACATTTTTTAGCAATTCCAAAATGATCTACAATTTCAAAATACACTTCTTGAGTGATATTGCATACTTGATCAAGTTCTAAAATGTTCGTCGTCATTTTCTACTTCCTCCAAATAGTTTAAAAAGTCTTCAATGTCATTCATTATGTGATTTGGTAAATCAACATTTTTTTCTTCCGTGCCGTCTTCCCATACTATATTAAAATTCCACGCTTTAATTTTCATTTTATAGAATCCTCCCTGTTGTATTTTCTATAAGTTTATTTAGTAAATGTTCATAAGGCTTATCTAGTTTTTTAGCGTTATATATCTCTTCAATAAGTGCGATAGTGCCTTGATCTACTGCTTCATAATATCTCTCTTCTAACTCTTCAAATAGAATAGCGTCTTCTATCTCTGATAAATCAACCTCCATGACAGAGTTAAAACTTAATGGAATGTTAGCTTTCATTTTAAAATCTCCTTTGTTATTAAAAAAGTCATTCATGAAAAAATTTACAGGTAAAATTGGTTTTTGTCAATATATTTTTAACGAAAACTTTGTAACAAATTGTAACATTGGGTAAAGCTATCCCCCTATTAAAATTTATCTTTTTAAAATATTTTGACAAAATAACCCCCTTAAAGCTAAAAAGCTTTTCAAAAAATACCCCTACAAAATAAAAAAGGGCTTTTTATAGCCCCTTATTATTTATTGAAATACTAATCTACTTTCCATCGATCCATCTACTAATTTACAAAAAGCCTTAGCGGATTTTTTATCATCAAATTTTCGATGATTTAAAAATAATCCTACAATTGGATCATTATCCCAATAGCTAACAATAAACATAATATACCCCTTTAAAATTGTAAATACGGCTTAATTTAAGCCCTAAAAAGCCCTATAAAAAGGCTTTTTAAGATTAAACTAATTAAATAAGATTGATTGATAGATAGAATCAAAATTATCAGGATAATAATTTTCCTCAAATTTTCTTACTAAAAATTCAAGGATATAATCTATCAAAATATCATTTTTATTGTTTAAAGCATCATCATAAGAATAATTGGAAATATATCCGCTTGATGATTTTGTACGATCCTTCAAATATGATAAAAATTCTTTATCATCTTTAAAGAAATTATTCATGGAAATTACATCTGATTTTTGCATATCGCAATTAATTACATCGGTTGAATAATTGTAATATTTAGGGCTTATAAGCTTTAAATTACAAAATGAAGGTGTTAGCGGATAATTATCCTTGATCCATCCTTCAAAATCATCGGTAAAATCTTTTATATAAGAATCATGAATAGTTTTATAGTTTACATTTTCCGCTTCTTTATCATTAAAATTTCCATCATCATCGCTAAAATAAGATTCAATAGCTTGATCAATAAAATAGCTATGAATTGATTCATAGAATCCCATAAAATTAATATTAGTATTTATCATGATTAAACCCCCATTTTTGAATTATTAAATGTAAAATAATAGCCGTCATTATCTGAACCAAACCCCATGTTTGAAATATCCCAATCCAAATTATTCTTTTTGACTAATTCTTTGACAGCTTCAAAATGGCAAAATTCATAAGATAAATGATGCGGATAAGATATTGAAGCCGTGAAACCATTGGCACTTGCTTTTATTTTTGAACCTGATCTATTGTTAGCTGGAATGTATTTTGTTTTAATTATAACCATTTTAAACCCCTTAATTAAAGTAAAAAGAAAATGTACTGATAATTTGAATCACTAACACGATGTACCAAAATGCTAGAATAGCGTATCCGATAGGCTTCTTTATTTCAGGCTCTTTGCTAATACACCATATAAATAGCATAATAACCGATGTACTAATTATTGATAAATAAATCATTTGAAATACCCTTTATATAATTGAATTACACTTGATATAATATCAAAGTATTTTCAAATGTCAATAGATTTTATCAAATATTTTTGATTGTATTTCAATATTTTTTGAAATACTTCTATTTTCTAAAATTGCTAATTATTTAAGCAATTGTTAATTGTTATCAATGTTATATATCTTTTCTTTATATTATCGCATGGATATATAATTAATTGCTATATGTACCATAAAAAAGATTCTTATTCACTCAATTATTAGATTTCCAATTTACCCCTAATTATAAAGACAAGTATATAACCCTATGTTATAACCATAATGTTATTAAGGGCTTTATATATGAATAGAATCTTTATGAATAGCTTAACCAATGCTTATTATTTAATCAGATGTTAAGTATAGGGGGGGGGTGTATTGGTTTAGTTTGGATATTTTTATAGGTACACAATAAATATACGAGAAGTAAAAAAGGGGTCTTTTCAAAGATCCATTATTAAAATTTAAAAAAGAATAAAATAAGGACATCTCGAACGAGACTAAAGATACTCTTTAAACGAACAGGAAGGGGTCTAGAAACGATTTTCTTTAATTTTTAATACCTACATAGCTCGAAATGCCTTTAGGGGCATTCCTCGCTTACTGGTCGAGAAGATAAATCATGATTTTACGCAAGACATATTCTAGGGAAAGGAGTATAATATTACATATAGGCTAGAGAAGTAATTAAATCTTTCTAAGAAAGGACACAATCATGTGGACAGCTCCTTCTGCAACCGAACTCCGTTTCGGCTTTGAAGTAACTATGTATGTTATGAATAAATAATTATATTCATAGAAAATAATTAAGCCAGGTTTGTTCCTGGCTTTTTTATTATGTATATATTATTTAATATTTTATATATATATATTATATTATTTATATATATATATATTATTAATTATATATTATATATATTATTATATATATATTATATTAAGATCTTATTATAACAGAATGTTTTCATTCTGTCAAGAGAAATCTTCTAAATGAATGAAAATAGTTTTTACCTGTATTTTAATCATAATCTTCTTTAACAGGGAAACTCAGCTTCCCTATACCCATAGTTTCTGAATGAAGTGAAGAAACACCTCCACATAGTGTACTCCAATAACATTCTTCATAAAGTACTTGACTTTCTTAAAAAGTTATGATATAATTGTTATATAGGCAATTAATTGTAATTGCTTTTCTCCGTAAGGGTAAAGAATGAATGAAGAGATAAAGCCAGTAGATATTGAGATAGTCGTAGCAGAAGCTACTCCTGAAAATAAAGACGGGGTGGCTGAGCAAGTCCGCCGTAGAGGTGGTCGTCGTCCAGGTGCAGGGAGACCAGCCCTTGTTCGTTTAAACAAAGAACGCATGGCTCAGGGTTTAGAACCCATCGAATACAAAAAGAACAAAATCATTAAGAAACGGAAGAGTGATGCCATTCTACCAGTTTCTAAAAAAGCAAGGGCACAAGAAATCTTAGCAGAGATGCTGGGTCGTGAAAGTAAATACATTGTCGAGAAAGTGCTACATAAAGCTCTTGACGATACAGATGATGACCAAATGGCTTGCCTAAAGATTGTCATGGATCGTATCCTTCCAGCTGACTATCTAGAAAAAGTTAAAGGTAAGAGTAATCAGATTAACATCCAAATTATGGGTGTCGGTGATACAGTGATACATTCGAGTGAAGAAGAAATACAAGAAGCTGACTACGAGGAAATAAAAGAAGACGATGGACAAAGAGGATAAATTTACCCCTTATGCTGTAATTTCAAAAGCAGTGGACTGGTTTAATAAGCCAGGATACTTCGATATGAAAACTGTAGCTGAAAAACCTGGTAATCAACTCTATGGTTCTGAGGGAACTGTTCTTGGGGCTAGTGATGCCTATCGCCATCTTGTAGGTTCTGCTTTATATGCTAGGAAGTTTGGAGAGACAATAGCAAAAGGTTTAGGCAATTACAATGAGTGGAAATTTTCTGAGCAAGATCGAAACCTTTACAAAGAAGAATCCGACATGGATAGGTTTAATAATGCTCTTGGATTAGAGATAGCAAAGAAAGCTAAAACTGAAGAAGATGTTTACAGACTTGCAAGAGAAGCTATAGAAAATAATAAAGCTTTCTACTACGACAATGAAACAGCAAATAAAAAAAGATTAGAGACAGATAGAAAAAAAGCGAGTATGTTTAATTAATTTTGGCTAATTTACAAGTAAAATTACATGAGAAGCAACTTGAGGTATTTAACGACAAGACTCGTTTTAAAGTTGTAGCAGCAGGACGACGCTTTGGTAAGAGTCGTTTAGCTGCATGGATGCTTCTCATTGAAGCGTTAAAGAGTAAGAATAAAGATGTATTCTATGTTGCTCCAACCTACCAACAAGCTAAAGATATTCTTTGGGGGTTGCTAAAGGAACTAGGACATGAAGTCATAACAGCTGCACATGAAAACACTTCCATCCTTACATTGGTAAATGGAAGAAAGATTTTCTTAAAAGGTGCAGATAGACCTGACACACTTCGTGGTGTAGGTTTAGCATTTGTGGTGATCGATGAGTACGCAGACATTAAACCCAATGTGTGGGAACAAATCTTACGACCAGCTCTAGCCGATGTACAAGGTGGAGCTATGTTCATAGGAACTCCTAAAGGTCGTAATCACTTTTACGAATTATATAAATATGCAGAGAGTGGTAAAGATGTAGAGTGGACTGGATTCCATTATTCATCTTATGATAACCCCTTAATCCCTGCAAAGGAAATTGAAGCTGCTAAACAATCCATGTCCAGCTTTGCTTTTAGGCAAGAGTTTCTAGCATCATTTGAAGCTGCCAGCAGAGATATTTTCAAAGAAGATTGGATAAAGATTGATGAAGAAGAACCTAGTGATGGTCGTTATTTTATTGCAGTTGACTTGGCTGGTTTTATTAATGTCGATAAAGAGTCGGGCAATAAGAATAGTAAACTTGACGAAACCGCTATTGCAGTGGTTAAAGTCCATGAAGGTGGATGGTGGGTAGCAGAAATTAAGCATGGTCGTTGGGACATCAAAGAGACTTGTGAACAAATTATTAAAGCAGTAATGAAATATGAACCAGTTGCTGTAGGTATTGAAAAGGGTAGCTTAAAGAATGCAGCCCTACCATACTTAATGGATTTGATGAGAAGGTATAATCATTATTTTAGAATTGATGATGTCACTCATGGAAACCAAAAGAAAACTGATCGTATTATTTGGGCTCTTCAAGGTCGATTTGAACATGGTAAGGTAACTCTTAATATGGGAGAATGGAACAATGAGTTTATTGATCAGCTTGTTAATTTTCCTAATCATTTGCTTCATGATGACTTGGTGGATGCTCTAGCTTACATAGATCAGATACAAGTTGTGGAGTACTTTCAAGATTATGAAGATGAAGAATTTGAAGTAATAGATGTTATATCAGGCTACTAAAAGGAAATCAAATGGCACAAAATAGATTAGTTGATTGGGTAATGGAATATGTTGAGGAGTGGAGATCACACCGAGATGATAATTACCTTACTGAGTGGAAAGAGTTTGAAAGACTTTGGAGAGGTGAATGGGCTGCTGAAGACCGTTTAAGAGACTCAGAAAGAAGTCGTATTACTTCCCCAGCTTTACAACAAGCCATTGAGAATCATACAGCTGATATTGAAGAAGCTATCTTTGGACAAGGTGATCATCTATTTGACATTGATGATGATATGCTTGATCAAGACCCAAGAGATGTAGAATATTTAAAAACCTACATGAAAGAGAAATTTAAAAAGAATAAGATTCGTAAAGCAGTGGGTGATATTACTTTATTAGCTTCTATCTATGGAACTGGTATTGGTGAAATCACAACTAAGAAAATTAAAGAGCTTGTTCCAGCAACAAGACAACTACCTGAAGTAGATGCTATTGCTGTCGGTGTAGAAGAAAAAGAAACTGTATTAGTTGGTCTTAAACCAATCTCCCCACAAAACTTCCTTATTGATCCAACAGCAACTTCTATTGAAGATGCTATGGGTGTAGCTATTGAAGAGTTTGTATCAGCACACAAAGTTGCTGAAGGTGTTAAAGCTGGCATCTACAAAGACACTGACATCGAAGATGATGCAACACCTGATCGTGACTTAGAAGCTTCATGGTTAGACAAAGAATATAATGACGATAAGATTAAACTTATTCGTTACTATGGTTTAGTACCAGCATCTTTACTTGATGGTCAAGAAGATGAGATTGTTGACTTACTAGGTGAAGATGAAGAGAAGTCAGAACTCATGGAAGAGTATGGTGACTTAGTAGAAGCTATTGTTGTTATTGGTAATGACACTAATCTATTAAAAGCAGAACGCAGTCCTTACATGATGAAGGATCGTCCTGTGGTTGCTTACCAAGATGACACAGTACCAAATAGATTTTGGGGTAGAGGTGTTGCAGAGAAGGGCTACAATATGCAAAAAGCTATTGATGCTCAACTCCGTAGCCACTTAGACTCATTAGCACTTACCACTGTACCTATGATGGGTATGGATGCTACTCGTTTACCAAGAGGTTCTAAGTTTGAAGTAAGACCAGGTAAATCTGTTTTAACAAATGGTAATCCATCAGAAATTTTAATGCCATTTAAGTTTGGTCAAACAGACGGTGGCAACATTCAAACTGCACAAGCATTTGAAACAATGTTATTACAAGCTACAGGTACATTAGACTCAGCAGCTATGCAAACACAACCTGCTGGTAGTGAATTATCTGTGACTCTTTCTAGCATCCTCAAGAAAAATAAACGCACATTAGTAAACTTCCAAGATCAATTCCTCATTCCATTTATTGAGAAGGCAGCTTGGAGATTTATGCAGTTTAATCCTGAAGAGTTCCCAGTTAAAGATTGGAAATTTATTCCTTCTTCAACATTAGGTATGTTAGCAAGAGAAGTAGAACAACTACAAATCATTAACCTACTTAAAACATTAGGTTCAGATAATCCAATTACTCCTATCCTTATCCAAGGTGTAATTGCTAATTCTAGCCTACCTAATAAGAATGTACTCTTACAACAAATTGCACAGGCTACTCAACCTGATCCACAGCAACAACAAATGCAACAAGCTGCTATGCAGTTACAAATGCAAGATGCTGCAGCTAAAGTTGAGAAAACTATGTCAGAAGTACAAGTTAATAAGACTATGGCAGCTAAAAATGTGGTGGATATACAAACTAAACCACAAGAAACACAAGCTAAATTGATGACTGCTATCTCTACAAACCTACCGAATGAAGACGATAAAATCGCTGCAGAGTTCGATAGAAGAGTAAAAATAGCTGAATTAATGCTTAAAGAAGCTGATATGGACCAAAATCTTAAGATTGTAGAGAAACAAATGGAAGCAAGTAAGAAACCCTTGACAAATTAGTTTTTCTATGCTATAATTGTATTATAAACTCTCATTATACACTACTTTTATTAAAAAGGCAATAGATGGAAAGAGAACTGCAAGAATATTATGAAGCCAGGTTTAGTACTATGGCTACAAAAGGTTGGCAAGACTTCATAGAAGACACTCAAAACCTATTTGATACATACAATAAAATAAATACAGCCGAGTCGTTTGAGGAGTTTCACAAACGAAAAGGTCAACTAGATATACTTCAATGGATTCTGTCGCTAAAAGATGCTTCAGAGCAAGCCTATGAGGAGTTACAAAATGAAGAAGTTGTTTGAGTTCCACTGCTCTACTTGTGATTATCACTTTGAAGAGCTAACGGAATACACACAAACTTTTCCATGCCCTAAATGTTCGTCTAACGCTGATAAAATCATCAGTGCACCTAGAGTGAACTTAGAGGGTTGGTCAGGAAGCTTTCCAGGTGCAGCCGCTGCTTGGGATAAAAAGCGTAAACAACAGTTGGCTAAAGAACGCAAGCAGAATGCCGCTTGAGATTCTTTCCTAAAATGCTAAACGCACAGGAGAAATAATATGGCAGGATTAATAGATGAAGTTTTAGTAAATGATTTGGAGGCTTCTAATCTCAACGACATGGTGAAAACAGATAAGTTGGAGCCTAAAGTTGAAGAGAAAGTAGAAACTAAACCAGTTGAAGATGATGTCCCTGAAAAGTATCGTGGCAAATCACTAAAAGACATTGTAAGTATGCACCAAGAAGCTGAAAAGCTCATTGGTCGTCAAGGCAGTGAAGTAGGTGAACTACGAAAAGTAGTGGATGACTTTATTAAAACCCAAACAGCTAAGGAATCCAAGACACAAGAAGCAACAGTAAGTGATGATGATTTTTTCGTTGAACCTAAATCTGCTGTAAATAGGGCAATTGACAATCATCCTGCAATTAAACAAGCTCAAGAAAGTGCTATGCTCATGAAAAGAGAGCAAACACTAGCACAATTAAAGAGTGAGTTCCCAAATGTAGGTGAAGTTGTTCAATCTCCTGAGTTTGCAGAGTGGATTAAAAGTTCAAAAGTCCGTACAGAGCTATTTGCTAGAGCAGAAACACAATATGATTATGATTCTGCTAAAGAACTTCTCTCTACATGGAATGAAAAACAAAACATCAGTAAAAAAGTAGCAGAAACATCCAAGGTTGACCGAGATCAGCAATTAAAAGCTGCTGATGTTGGAAGTCAAGGAGCTACTGAATCTGTTGCAAAGAAGAAATATCGTCGAAGCGATATTATTAAACTAATGCAATCCGATCCTGATAAGTATGATGCTATGTCTCAAGAGATTATGGCAGCATATCGAGAGGGTCGTGTAATTTAACTTTTTAGAAAAGGATTTATATCATGGCTTTAGGTTCAGATCATGTAACCATTACCTCAGCAGCAACCTTCATTCCTGAAATTTGGAGTGACGAGATTGTTGCTGCGTACAAAAAGAATTTAGTTGCTGCAAATTTATTCAAAAAAATGTCTTTCGTTGGTAAGAAAGGTGACACAGTTCACATTCCTTCTCCAACACGAGGTGTTGCAGCAATTAAAGCAGCAAATTCACAAGTAACTCTTCAAGCAGCTGTTGAAGGCGATGTTGCTGTATCAATCGACAAACACTACGAATATTCACGCTTAATCGAAGACATCGTAGAAGCTCAAGCTTTATCATCACTCCGTCGTTTCTACACAGATGACGCTGGTTATGCTTTAGCTAAACAAGTTGATACATCATTAATCCAATTAGGTCGTGGTTTTAACGGTTCAACTGGTGCTACATACGGTGGTGCTTACATCGGTGGTGACGGTACTACAGCTTACACATCAGGTTCATCAAATGCTTCTGCATTGACATCTGCTGGTATCCGTAGAACTGTACAACGCTTAGATGATGCTGATGTTCCTATGGAAGGTCGTTTCTTCTTGATTCCTCCTTCAGCAAGAAACACATTAATGGGTATCAGTGAGTACACAGCTCAATCTTTCGTTGGTGAAGTTGGTGCTGGTAACACAATCCGTAACGGTGAAATCGGTTCACTATATGGTATTCCAGTATTTGTTTCTTCAAATGCTGATACTGCAACTGGTGGTGCTCGTATTGCCCTAATGGGTCATAAAGACGCTGCTGTGTTAGTTGAACAACAAGGTGTTCGTTCACAAACACAATACAAACAAGAATACCTCGGTACTCTATACACTGCAGATACACTCTATGGTGTTAAAGAACTCCGTGATGGTTCTTGCATCGCTTTAGCAGTTCCTGCTTAATGCAACTTAGCCCTTCGCAAGAGGGGCTATTTTTATGTTTATTCAATGAGTGAACATAAAGATAACAAGGAGATCAATATGCAAGTCAGAGAAAAAGCTACAGGTCAAACTCTTTATGTAGATGCTCAGGAAGCAAAAACATATCTAGCAAGTCAAGGTTGGGAAGTTGTGAAGGAAACTGCTAAAAAAGTTGTTAAAGAAGAAGTAGCAGAAAAGCCAGTAACACTCAAAGAGAAGAAAAAAGGATTATTTAATAAACTCTTTAAGGATTAATTATGGCAATTTATAGAGGACCAGGTGGACCAGGTGATGCTACAACAGATGCTACCAGTGAAGGTATAGTAGCGTCTAATGCGGCTGCTGCTGCCCTTGTAAGTCAAACTGCTGCTGCGGCTAGTGCTACTGCCGCTGCTTCAAGTGCTTCTACCGCATCATCAAGTGCAAGTTCAGCATCTAGCTCTGCATCTAGTGCAACAAGTTCAGCTTCTACAGCTACTACACAAGCAACCAATGCAGCTACAAGTGCATCTAACGCTGCTACATCTGCTTCCAATGCAGCAACTAGCGATACAAATGCTGCTGCTTCAGCCTCACTAGCAAATGATTGGGCTACTAAAACAGCAAGTCCAGTAGCTGGTGGGGAATACTCAGCTAAATATCATGCACAAGCAGCTTCTACTTCTGCTTCTAATGCCTCTACATCTGCATCTAATGCAAGTACTTCCGCTTCTAACGCATCCTCTTCAGCATCAAGTGCTTCTACAAGTGCAACGAATGCTGCAAATAGTGCTGCCGCTGCAGCTGCTTCATTTGATAGCTTTGATGACATTTACTTAGGTGCTAAAGCTAGTGCTCCTACTACAGATAACGATGGAAACCCATTACAAACAGGTTCTATCTATTGGAATACTACAACTAATTCATTATGGATCAGAGATGGTTCAACATGGAATCCTGCTGCATTCTCAGCATCAGGTTCAGTAATTTCATTCAATACAAGAACTGGGGCTGTTACTTTACAATCAAGTGATGTCTCAGGTGCTTTAGGATTTACTCCAGGACAAGGTACTGTAACATCAGTTGCAGCTACAGTTCCTACAGGATTAACCGTTACAGGTAGTCCAGTGACTTCAGCAGGTACATTAGCTTTCAGTTACACTGCTGGTTATGAAATTCCAACAACAACAAAACAATCACAATGGGATACAGCATACGGTTGGGGCAACCATGCTTCAGCAGGGTATCTAACATCTGCTACAGCTGCAACTACTTATCAACCATTAGATGGTGATTTAACAGCTATTGCTGCTTTATCAGGTACAAGTGGTTTCCTTAAGAAAACAGCAGCTAACACTTACACATTAGACACTAATACATATCTAACTACAGAAACAGACCCTGTTTACACAGCATCATCTTGGTATTCAACTACTAATAATGCTTCAAATTGGGACACTGCTTATAGCTGGGGTAATCATGCAAGTGCTGGTTATTTAACTTCAGCAGCCATTGGTTCAACTGTACAAGGTTATGATGCTAACACAGCTAAACTAAATGTTGCTCAAACATTCACAGCTAAACAAACATTCACAGGTTCATCATCTGTTATTGCATCTAAATTCGTAAACGCTTTAGAAGGTGTAACTGTATCAGCAACAGCAGCTACAGGTACTATTAACTATGATGTAACAACTCAATCAGTATTATACTATACAACAAATGCAAGTGCAAACTGGACTGTAAACTTTAGAGGTTCATCAGGTACATCTTTAGATACAGCTATGGCTACTGGTGAAGCAATCACAGTAGTATTCTTAGTATCACAAGGTGCTACAGCATATTATAATAATGCAGTTACTATTGACGGTACATCTGTTACACCTAAATATCAAGGTGGTACAGCATGGACAAGTGGTAATGCTTCAGGTATAGATGCTTACTCATACACTATCGTTAAAACAGGTTCAGCTACATTTACAGTATTCGTATCTCAAACACAGTTTAAATAGGAATTAGTTAATGCCACTATTATCTAGACTAGCCGTACAAGCAGCAAAAGCTTATGGTATGCTATCATCCTCAGATAAAAACAAAGTAACAGCATCTTATCTTGTTGTTGCTGGTGGAGGCGGAGGAGGAGGTCGTAGAGGAGGTGGTGGTGGTGCAGGTGGTTATCAAACATCTACATTTATTTTATCTACTCTTAATACTTATGCTATTTCTGTAGGAGCAGGAGGTAATGGAGGAGATGGTTCACCAAGTGCAGCTAGTGTTGGCTCTAACTCCGTAATTTCAGGTACTGGATTAACTACTATTACTTCAAATGGAGGTGGTGGTGGAGGCGGTGGTGGAGATATAGCACCTTCTAGTGGTGGTTCAGGAGGTGGTGGTGGTCGTGGGGCATTTTCTACTGGAGCTTCTGGAACTACAGGACAAGGAAATGCAGGAGGAAATGGTGACGGAAGTGCTGGAACAGGTGGTGGCGGTGGTGCTGGTGCTGTAGGAGGTAATGGAACAACAGCAACATCGGGTAATGGTGGTAATGGCTCTGCATCTTCTATATCAGGCTCTAGTGTAACTTATGCTGGTGGAGGCGGAGGAGGCGGTGCAGCTTCAACACCAATTTTAGGTTCAGCAGGAAATGGTGGAACAGGCGGTGGAGGTAATGGTTCTGCTAGTGGAAATGGTTCTAATGGAACTGCTAATTTGGGTGGAGGTGGAGGCGGTGGAGGTTATAATGCACCTACAGGATATACAGGCGGTTCAGGTGGTTCAGGCATAGTCATCATATCGTATGCGTCAGCAACCCCTAAATTCGTAGGTGGTACTCTTACTACTTCAGGTGGTAACCAAATACACACATTCACATCTTCAGGCACATTAAGCCCTCTTACACCTGTAACAGCTAGTTATTTAGTCGTAGCTGGTGGTGGTGGCGGTGCATGGTCAGGCGGTGGTGGTGGTGCTGGTGGTCTTTTAACATCATCTACAACTTTATATTCAGGTGCAACTTATGTAGTTACTGTTGGTGCTGGTGGCACAAATGGAACATCTGGAAGTAATGGTTCTAATGGTTCAGACTCATCTTTAAATGGAACAGGATTAACTACAATTACATCAACTGGAGGTGGTAGAGGAGGTAATTTTTCCAATGCCAATACAGGATTTAATAACGGAGCTAATGGTGGTTCTGGTGGTGGTGGTGGTAGTTCTGATACAGGATTTACTGCTGGTACTGGAGGTAATGGCACTTCAGGTCAAGGAAATGCAGGAGCAGCTGGAAGAAGTTTTAGCACTACAGGAGCATCAGGTGGCGGTGGTGGAGCTGGAGGAGCTGGAGCACAAGGAACTAATGGAGGAGCTGGAGGTGTTGGTGGTGTAGGTGTTGCTTCATCTATTAGTGGAACTTCTACATTCTATGCAGGTGGTGGTGCTGGAGGCGGAACAACATCAGCTTCTGGTGGTAATGGCGGTGGAGGAAATAGTAATGGTGCTAGTACTATTGGCTCATCTGGTACTGCTAATACAGGTGGAGGTGGTGGAGCTGGTGGAAATACAACAGGCTCTAACGGTGCAGCAGGTGGTTCAGGTATTGTTATCATCTCATACGCTGGCTCACAAGCATTTAACGGTGGTCTAGTCACATCATCAGGTGGTAATACTATCCACACATTTACTTCTACAGGTGCTTTAACACCATTAACAAATAACCTAAATAACTCTTTAAGGTTTAGAGGAAGTGCAAGTGCTTATCTAAATAGAACACCTACCTTAACAGGTAACAGACAAACATTTACTTATAGTTTTTGGACTAAATTAGGTGGAGTAATATCAGCAGGTGGCGACTTTATTTCATCTAATAATGCTGCTGGCGGTGGTGATGCAATAGCACTTCAAAGTTCTAGTCGTATAGCAATTGCAGGAAGCGGAACTAATCTTTTAGTTACAACTCAATTATTAAGAGACCCTTCAGCTTGGTATCATATTGTTGTTGCTGTGGATACAACTCAAGCAACTTCAGCAAATAGAATTAAGTTATATATTAATGGAAACCAAGTAACTGCTTTTAATACAGCAAGCTATCCAGCACAAAACTATAATTTTACTTATTGGAATAGTAGTTCTTATGCTCAACTCATAGGTGGAGGATATTCATATCTTGACGGATACATGACTGACATTAACTTCATTGACGGTCAAGCACTAGAACCCTATTACTTTGGCAACAATGACGCTAATGGTGTATGGAAACCTATCCTATATAAAGGCACATACGGCACTAACGGTTTCTACCTAACATTTGGTAACACAACATCCACTACAACATTAGGCTACGATAGTTCAGGTAACGGTAATAACTGGACTTGTAACAACATTAGCTTAACAGCAGGTGTCACTTATGATGCTATGACTGATGTCCCTACTAATACAAGTGCGACTACGGCTAATTATGCTACTTTAAATCCTATTTTACAAAACGGATGGTGGGCTGCTGTTAATAGAGGAACTATTCAAGATGGCAATTTAACTTTTGCTACAGGTGCAGGAGTTTCTGCATTTAGTAATTTTGATTTAGTAGGTAATAGTGGTAAGTGGTATTATGAAATGACTTGTAGTGCTACTGATACTGCCAATGCAATTGTAATTGCTGCTCAATCTCGTTCTACTTTTGAAGTGGGTTATTATCAAAACGGAAATAGACAAATTAATAGTGCAACTCCTACTGCTTATGGAGCATCATGGACAAGTGGAGATGTTATTGGTGTAGCTATTGATGTTCCTAATAACAATATTACATTTTATAAAAACAATACCAGTCAAGGTGTAATTAATAACGCATTTCCAACAGGACAACCTGTTTATGTAGGTGCTTATTACAATACTTCATCAGGTTCTTATGCATTTAACTTTGGACAACGACCATTTGCATACACACCTCCTACAGGCTATGTAGCACTAAACACATATAACCTACCTACTCCTACTATATTACAGGGTAATAAGTATATGGATGCTAACCTATGGTCAGGTAATAGTTCAGCACAAACAGTAGTAAACCAAGCACAGTTTAAACCTGACTTTGTTTGGGTTAAGTCAAGAACAAATACACAATGGAATAACTTAACAGACTCTGTTCGTGGTGTAACTAAATTATTATATTCAAATGCTACAAACGCAGAAGCAACAAATTCAACTGCATTAACAGCATTTAATAGCAATGGTTTTTCAGTAGGTGATGACTCAGGTGGTAATGGTGTAAATACTAGTGGTCAAAACTATGTAGGTTGGCAATGGCAAGCTGGTGCTGGAACAACCAGCACAAATACCAGCGGTTCAATATCATCGACTGTATCTGTAAACACAACTGCTGGGTTTAGTATTGTGACTTATACAGGTGTTGGTTCTAGTCCAAAAACTGTAGGTCATGGTTTAGGTGTAGCTCCTAAAATGATAATTCTAAAAAGTAGAGGAGCTGCAGTTAATTGGTATGTATGGCATACATCTTTAGGCGCAACTCAAGTTATTGAAGGTTTAAATACAACAGGCGCAGCAAGTACACAACCAACATTTAATAGCACACTTCCAACATCATCTGTTATTTCTTTAGGCAATAACGACTCTAACAATAGTGGTTCTACTTATGTATTATATGTATGGGCAGAAATAGCAGGGTTTAGTAAATTTGGTAGCTATGTCGGAAATACAAGTGCTGATGGACCATTTGTATATTGTGGTTTTAGACCTAAATATCTATTAGTAAAAAATACAACAAGCTATGACTGGCATGTATTTGATGCAGCAAGAAATACATATAACTTTACTAATTCAAGTTTAAAACCTGATACAAGTGGAGCTGAATATACTAACAATGATGTTTCTTATGACTTTTTATCTAATGGGTTTAAAGTAAGAGGAACAGACTTGGCACTTAACGCAAATGGTAATACAATGATATTTGCAGCATTTGCAGAACATCCATTTAAAAACAGTAACGCAAGATAATAGGAGAACACATGGCACATTTCGCACAACTTAACGAAGAAAACATAGTAACACAAGTCATTGTGGTTGCTAACCAAGACACAGCAGACCAAGACGGTGTAGAGAACGAAGCAATTGGTATTGCGTTCTGCACATCCTTACTTGGTGGTAATTGGAAACAAACATCTTACAACGGTAAAATTCGTAAGAACTATGCAGGTATTGGATACAAGTATGATGCAACACTAGATGCATTCATACCCCCACAACCATTTGCTTCATGGACTTTAGATGAAATAACAGCACAATGGAAAGCTCCAGTTGACTATCCAACTGATGGTGAAAGATACACTTGGAATGAAAAAACTTTAACTTGGGACGCAATCGTAGAGGAATAAAATGACTCCTGATCAACAAAAAGAAGCCATTAAAGAGGCATTAGAAGAGTGGTTAGATAAACAATTTACCAAGTTTGGTAGATGGTCTCTTCGTAGTATTGGGGCTATAGCTCTAGCGGCATTAGTGTATATGTGGGCTATGTCGCATGGTTGGTCAATCAAGTAAAGAGCTTATTACTGAGGCATCTATTAGAGCAATCTATGAGATGCTAACAAAAATATACCCATTTAATACATGGAAGCTTCCTTCATCTCGAAAGATTAAGTTTGTAGTTGACCATAAAATAGACCTACTAGGTCAGATGCACATGAAGCCATTTAAAATGGTTATTGGTACAAAACACCAAGAGCATTTTATAACAGTTGTAACTACTATTGCACATGAGATGGTTCATCTAAAACTTTATTTAGATAAAGACCCTTCTTATAATGTACATAGAAAGAATTTTAGAGAGAAAACAGCAATAATAGGTGAACTATTTGGTTTTGATAGGAAGGCACTATGAAACATTTACTATATTTACTTTTAATATTAGCAACATTACTTTACATCCATAAAGCTGAAGCAGAAGAGTATATGGTTATGCAATACAATGAGAATGTTCGTATTGTTCTCTCTAAAGAGAAGTGTCCTACAAAAGGATTTAGAGCTGTAGCTCAAAGAATAGATAAACAAATATTAAGAGCTTGTTGGTCTCCTAACGGAAACCTAATTAATATTCAATGGGAAGGTGGAGACTTTAGTGAGTTTCCAGTAGATAGATTTTATCCAGCAGAGGTTAAATAATGGATCCAGTAACAATATTAGCAGCATTAGGACCTTTAGCAGTAGATTTAGGTAAGTCACTTATTAATAGATTCGTAGCTCCTGATCAGTTTAAACCAGCTACCATAGAACAATATGCTCAGATGAAGGGTATAGATTTAGAGTTCTTTAAGGTTATGAATGAAGCAGGTGGAGGTAATCCATCTTATCCATGGGTAGAAGCTATTGTAAGACTTATGAGACCAGCGATTGGTCTATTAGTGTTAGCTACATGGGCTACTATGCACTTACAAGGTATTGCAACACCTGAGGTAGATAACTTTGCTAGTGCTGTAGGATTCTATTTATTCGGTGAAAGAAGTTTATTTTATATTAAGAAGAAATGAAGTTAAGTCCTAATTTTAGTTTAGAAGAACTTACTTTTAGTCAAGTAGCATCAAGAAGAGGGTTAAATAATACTCCTTCAGATAAAGTAAAGGATAACTTAGAAAGACTTGCATTCTTTTTAGAACAAATTCGTAAACTATTTAATAAACCACTCCTGATTAGTTCAGGATATAGATCGAGGGAAGTCAATGAAGCAGTGGGTGGAAGTAAAACATCACAACATTGTGAGGGATGTGCAGCTGACTTTAATGTCAAGGGAATGTCTCCTAATGCTGTGGTCAGAGCCATTGTCGATGCTAATATCCCTTACGATCAGGTTATATTAGAATTTGATAGTTGGGTACATATTTCTATTCCAACTGTTAAAGGAGCAACACCAAGGAAACAAGCTTTAATTATAGATAACAAAGGGAAGAGAGAGTTTAAGTGAAGAAACCTACAACCAAGCTAGGGAAACAAACTAAAATTAGTAAAGTGATGCGTGAGTTTAAAGCAGGTACATTAAACACTGGCTCTAAGAAAGGTCCTGTTGTTAAATCTAAAAAACAAGCTATTGCAATTGCATTATCACAAGCAGGTATGTCTAAAAAGAAAGGTAAATAATTATGCCAATGGTCGGAATGAAAAAATTTAGTTATACATCTAAGGGTAAAAAAGAAGCTAAAGAGTACGCAAAGAAAACTGGTAAGAAAATGGTTTCTAAACCTAAAAAGACTGGTGCAAAGCGTGGCTACTAAACAAGGACTCTATGCTAACATCCATGCTAAGCGTAAAAGAATAGCAGCAGGATCAGGTGAGAAGATGCGTAAGGTGGGGTCTAAAGGGGCTCCCACTGCTAAAGCATTTAAACAAAGTGCTAAAACAGCGAGGAAGAAATGATTAAAAAAGGCAAAGAAACTTTTAGTGGGTTTAACAAACCAAAGAGAACTCCAAGCCATCCTACTAAAAGCCATGCAGTGTTAGCTAAAGTAGGAGATGTAGAAAAGTTAATTAGATTTGGTCAGCAAGGTGTAAGTGGTGCAGGATCTGCCCCTAAAACAGCTTCTGAGAAAGCAAGACAAAAGTCTTTTAAAGCAAGGCACGCTAAGAACATAGCAAAAGGTAAGATGTCAGCAGCATATTGGGCTGACAAAGTAAAATGGTAATAAATTAGTTGACAAATAGCCATTCTTATGGTATAATTGTTGTATATACTGGGAAAATAACACATGACTTATTTAGAAATTGTCAATAAGGTTTTAAAAAGATTAAGGGAACCAACAGTGGCTTCTGTGAGTGAAAACTCATATAGCTCATTGATTGGTGACTTAGTTAATGTCGCTAAGCGAGAAATTGAAGATGCTTGGAATTGGTCAACTTTAAGAACTACTCTTACAGCTACCACTGCTCCTGATCTCTTCAACTATGTGCTTCGTGGTGCTGGAACTCGTTTTAGAGTTTTAGAGATTATTAATGACACTGATAATGTGTTCTTATATCCTAGAGATAGTAAATGGTTTGAAAGAAGCCTATTAATGTCTCCTGTACAAAAAGGAAGCCCATTATACTACAATTTTAACGGTGTTACTACTTATGGTGATACTCAAGTGGATGTATTCCCTGTACCTGATGGTGTTTATACATTACGCTTTAATGTGGTGATGCCACAAGATGATTTAACTTTAGATACTGAAGTAGTACAAATACCTTACACTCTTCTTATTGAAGGTACTCTTGCAAGAGCAATTGCTGAGAGAGGTGAGGATGGTGGAAACCAAGATCAAGAAATGCGTTACAGAAATATGTTAGCAGATTTAATTGCAATTGAAGCTGGTACTCGTCCTGAAGAAACTACTTGGTATCCTCAATAATGGCTGGAACATTAAAAACTACTTCTATAGCTGCACCTGGATTCATGGGTTTAAATACCCAAGACTCCTCTGTTACACTTGAGAGTGGTTATGCTTCTATTGCTACTAATTGTATCATTGACAAATATGGTAGATTAGGTGCTAGAAAAGGTTGGGATGCTGTTACTACAAACAATGGTACTCTTACTGATTCAGAAGCTATTGGTTCTATATTTGAATTTAAAGAGATAGATGGTACGATTAGTTATCTATCTGCTGGTGGTGGTAAATTATTTTCAGGAACTGAAACTCTAACAGAGCACATTCCTAAAGCAGCTGACCAAACAACTAATGCCCCTATTACCCCTACAGATGATAGATGGCAATTTGCAGCGTTAGCTGAAGGTAGTAGTGCAACTGCTTCTTCTTATGGTTTTGCAGCACAGATTGGTAATCCATTATTAGTATGGAGAAAGACATCTCACTCAGGTCCTTACATCTTTCAAAGAGTAGGTGACTATGGTAGTAAGCCATCAGGTGTTTCTACATTTGACCCTGACTGTGTATTAGCAGCATTTGGTAGAATATGGGTAGCTAGAATGACTAGCCATAAACATACTCTTTATTATAGTAGATTATTAGATGGTGCAGCATTTACTGGCACTGGTTCAGGAATTATTGATATTAGTTCTGTTGTTGGTAATAACGATGAGATTACAGCACTAGCTTATCACAATAGTTATTTAGTTATATTCTGTAAGAATCACATTGTTATCTATCAAGGTGCTAATGATCCTTCTACAATGACTTTAGCTGATGTGGTGGTAGGTGTAGGATGTGTTGCTAGAGATTCTGTACAAAGCACAGGTACCGACTTAATCTTCTTATCAAAGAGTGGTGTAAGAAGCTTTAACAGAACAGTGCAAGAAAATACAATGCCTCTTCGTGAACTCTCTTTAAATATTAGAGATGACTTAGTAGGATACTTAGCAGTTGAAACTGTGGAAAATATTAGAAGTGCTTACTATGAGAAAGATGCTTTCTATCTTCTAACATTCCCAGGTTCTAAGATTATGGTTTATTTTGACCTAAGACAAGTGTTACAAAATGGGGCTGCTAGAACTACTCTATGGAATAATACAGCTGGTACAAACTATACAGCATTTTGTTCTACAGAGGATAGAGAATTATTTATAGGTCTTCCAGGTAAGATTGTTAAATACAATGGTTATTTAGATGGCACTACAACATATAATATGCAATATTATACATCTAGTTCCGACTTAGGAAGTGCTACAACGAATAAGATGCTTAAAAAAGCATCATTAGTAATTATAGGTAATGGTGATCAAGACTTTTCATTTAAATATGGATATGACTATACATTAAACTATACTACACAACCTATTAATAGAAGTTTAGGTTCAGGAATATATAGTACTTTTGGTTCTACTTTTGAGTATGGTATTGCTAAATATTCTTCTGTAGGTATTGGTGTTAATACAATTTATGTACCTTTAGGTGGATCAGGGAAAGTAATTCAATTTGGAGTTGAATCAGAAATTAATGATAATCCAGTGTCTATTCAAAAAATAGATGTTTATTTACAAACAGGGAAAATGATATAATGGCAAACTATACCAAGGCAACTAACTTTTTAGCAAAGGATTCACTAGCTTCAGGAGATCCAGCTAAAATTATTAAAGGTTCTGAATTTGATGTAGAGTTTAATGCTTTACAAACAGCAGTCAATAGTAAAGCTAATACTATTTCTCCTGCTTTAACTGGTACTCCAACTGCTCCAACAGCTTCTGCAGGAACTAATACATCACAATTAGCTACTACAGAATTTGTAACAACTGCAATTACAAATGGTGGTGCTCCATCAGGCTTAATTGCTATGTGGTCAGGTTCTATTGCAACTATTCCTGCTGGTTGGTATCTATGTAATGGTGCAAATGGTACTCCTGATTTAAGAAATAAATTTATTGTAGGTGCTGGCTCTACTTATGCAGTTGCAGCTACTGGAGGTAGTGCAGATGCTATTGTGGTATCTCATACTCATACTGCTACAACAAGTTCAACCTCTCTTACAGGTGAGATTTCTAGCCAATATGCTAACGGTTCAAACTATGGTGGAACTACTGGTGTATTCTCACAAACTAATTACCAAGTAGATGGTGATGGTGGTGAAAGCCGTGCTGGTAGAACTATTTATTTTGATGGTACTCATAGTCATACAACAACTGTTAGCTCAACAGGTTCTAGCGGTACTAACGCTAATTTACCTCCATACTATGCTTTAGCATATATAATGAAAAGCTAATGATTAAAGTAGAATACGCTAATTTATTATATAGGATTTATGGAAGTCCTAAAGAGAATAAAAAGAAGTTTTTAGAAGAAGCATTAACTTGGGAATATTACCCAATTTATCGTAATAATGACACTGTAGCTTTAATACTTACTAAGGGGAATAGAATCCATTGTGGATGTCTTCCTGAATATAAAGGTAAGTGGTTTCCATTAAAGATGTATCAGCGTATCATGAAGAACTTAATTCTAAAGTATGGAAGAGTAGAAACATCTACTTATCCTGAATCAGAAGAGTTTGTTAAAAGGTTAGGATTTAAAGAAGTTAGTAGAACAAAAGATGTTATTAATTTTATAAAGACAGAGGTATAATATGAGTTTTGTTACAGATTTATTTGGTGGTGATGAACCTGATTATAGTCAGGCTGAGTTCAAGCCTTATAATATTAAAGGTCCAGCTGGTGGAATAACTTATGAAGGTAAAACTGGAACAGTTACTCTTGCCCCTGAATTACAAGATTTATGGACTAAATATTTAGCAGGTGCTAAAGGTGCTCTACCTTCCGAAGAACAAATGAGCTTTGCTGGGGATGTGTCTCAATTAGGTAAAGGTTTATTTGCTAGAGGTGCTGGTACAGACATTAATGCTAAGACTAGAGATTACTACAATCAAGTTATTGCTGGCATGGAGCCACAAAGAGCAGCTGAAGAGTCTAGACTTGCTGATACACTATTCTCACAAGGTCGTACAGGTGCTGGTGTTGGAGTTGCTGGTGGTGGTTATATTAACCCTGAGCAATATTCTTTATTTAAAGCAAGAGAAGAAGCTAATAGAAATATCTATTTAGGTGCTGAAGATAGAGCAAGAGCACAACAATTAGAAGACCTTAAAAATGCTTTAGGTTTCTATGGCACAGGTCAAGAACTTAGAACAACCCCTTATGCTACTTCAGCTAACATTCTTGGATATGGTACAGGTCTTCTTGGTATGGCTAATCCTTATCTAACTCCATCTATTCAATTAGGACAAGCTGGCTCTGAAGCTGGTGGTAGAATTGTTGGAGCACAACAACAAGGTTATGGACAAAATCTTGGTTTTTGGGGTAGTTTACTAGGGTAATTATTTAAAGGATTTATTATGGCTAATGTAGTTAAAAGTTTATTTGGTGACATCCTAGGACCATCTCCTGAAGAAATTCAGCAACAAATTTCTCTTCAAGACACAAGAGCTCCTCTTGGAAGAACACTTATTACTAGAGGTGTAAGAGAACTAGGATCACTATTTGGTATTGAAGATCCTGCTCTTGTGAGAGCTAAGAAAGTTAGACAAGCTCTTTCAGAGGCTCAAAGCCAATTAAAGCCTGAAGATTTACAAAATCCTGATGTCCTCTATCCAAAACTTATTGAGACTTTTAAAGCTTATGACTTACCTGAAGAAGCTCTTCAATTAGGTCAATATGCTATTGCTCAAAAGTCTGACTTAGAATTAACTAGGGCTAAGACTGATGTAGAGATTAAAAAGGCAATCACTGAGAAAGAAGGTAAGAAGTCTAACTTAGAAAAAGCTTTAGATAACCTATCTAATGCAGAGAAAGCTTTAAAAGAAGATCCTACTAATGAGTCATTAAAACTCCGTGTTAAAGCTTTTGGTGGGGAAGTAGATAAACTTTCTACAGAGAAACAATCTACAGATGCTCAGTATGCTGAAGCAAATGCTACATTGAATGATCCAAATGCTACAGCAGATCAAAAGAAAATTGCACAACAAACTATTGATAGACTTTACCCAATTAAAGCAACAGGAATGGGTCAATATCAAAAGAACCCTGAGACAGGTGTTTATGAGCCTATCCCAGGTACTCCTGCAGCTGAGAAAGCTATTGATAAAGAGAAGAAAGAAGTGATGAGAATTAACAATCAACTTGCTTCTGTAAATCTTGTAGATAAAACTATTGATAAAGCTATAAGTCAACTTTCTCCTAAGACAACAGGTCTTGTTGGTGTTGGTGCATCTAAGATTCCAGGTACAGATGCTTATACCCTTAAAACAACACTTAATACAGTTGTAGCTAACCTAGGCTTTGACAAATTACAAGCTATGCGAGATGCTTCGCCAACAGGTGGTGCACTTGGTCAAGTTGCTGTTAAGGAAATTGAGTTCTTACAACAAACTATTGCTTCTTTAGATCAAGGTTTAACTAAAGAGGAACTTGCTAAAAACTTAGCTGAAATTAAAGCAAGTTATGCTAGACTTCAAAATAGTCTTAAAGAGTCTTTATCTGAAAAAGCTCCAGCTCCTACAAAAGCACCTGCAACTACTCCAGCAAGTGCTACCCCAGCCCCAGCTGGTGGAAGTGTATTAGACATTATTAGAAGTTTTAAAACACCTAAAAAAGGGTAATCATGAATATTGATTGGTCTAAATTATCTCAAGAACAACTTGACATAGCTGAGAAAGTAGTATTAGAAGCTCAGAAGCAAGGTGTTGATGAAAACCTAGCATTAAGTATGGCTAACATTGAAAGTGGTTTTAAAGCCTCTGCCAAGTCACCTAAGGGTGCTATTGGTGTTATGCAACTTATGCCTAGCACTGCTAAAGATTTAAATGTTGACCCTAATAATGTGGATGAAAACATTAAAGGTGGCGTATCTTATATTAAACAAAACTTTGAGAAGTATAAAGATCCATACCTAACTGGTATTGCTTACAATGCAGGTCCTGGAGTTGCAGATAGATTCTTATCATCTAAAGATCCATCAATACTTCCTAGTGAGACTATTGACTATGTTACTAGACTAGGTGATTTATACACACCTGCAGTTAATGTAACTCCTACAGAAGCTACTCCTCAAACAGAACAACCTTCTTTAGAAGCTACACCAGGAACAGTTCAATCTGCTGTAGAGAATCCACAAAATTACTATGAGTTTAACCCACAAAATATTGGAGTTAGTTCTGCTATTAGTGCTGGATTAAGTTTAATTCCTGCTATTGGTGGTCCATACAGAGTTGGTAGAGTTGGTGTAGAATTAGGTAAGCGAGTTTTAGGTGGAGCAGCATCAGGTGCAGCATCTTCTCTTGCTGGTGAATACTACAAAGCTGGAAGACCTGAGAATTTTGAGAATGATGTGACAGCTATGGGTATTGAGTTAGCAGCTGGAGCAGCTCCTACAATTACTAGAGAACTCATTGGAAGACTTCCCACAGCGATTACTAACCTATTTCCAGGAGATACTCTTACTAGATATATTGGTAAACCATTAAAGAGTTTATTAGGTGGTGAAACTGAATCTGAGTTTGTTTTAAAAGAAGCTAAACTTGGTAAGACAGATGCTGGTTTTGCAAAGAGAGTAAAACCTGGTACTTCTACAGATGTATTTACTAGAGGTAATGAAGAAGCTCAAAGAAGATTCTTAGCACAAAATAATATTCCTTTTACACAAGCAGAGACAGCAGATAATGCTGTAAGAAACTTTGTTAAGACAAACATTGATGATCTATTTAAACAAGGCAAAGGTTTTGTTGATAGTCCTCAATATCAAAAATTACAAGCAGACTTAGCTCAAAGTATTAGAGATGGTCTTGTTGACCCACAAGAACTAAAAATTATTTCTAAAGTTATTGGTAGTCAAAAGTCTCCATTAAATGCTGATAAGTTTAAAACAACTTTACTTAACTTAGCTCAACAAAGTGAGACTACTGGTTATAAAGTATATAACTTAGATAAGACAGCTCAAAAGCTTCTTACAAATGCTATGGATGATTATTTTACATCAACTACTGGTAAGCCATTATATGGTATTCTTAAAAAGGTTGAGGAAGATAAATATGTAGCTCAAGCTAGAGATAGTTTACCAGTATTAATACAAAAAGGATTTAAGGGTGAAGATATAGATCAAGCTCTAACAAATCTTTCTAAGAGTAAAGCTGGTGTAGAAGATTTTAGAAAGTCTCTCAGTACTTACCTTAAAGTAATTCCTGAGAAAGATTTAGTAGCTGAGTTCAATAGACTTGAGCCAGTTATGCGTAAATCTAAAGTACTTCCTATGGAAGATTTAACTAAGATTAAGAGAAGTATTGCTGAATATAAATCTACTGGAGCTAAATTAGGAACTGTTGGAGCTGTTGTTCTAAAAGATTCTATATTAGGTTTATTAGGTGCAGAAGCGGCTAGAGTAATGCCTATGTAATAAAAAAGGGGCGTTAAGCCCCTTAATTATTTAGCCATCATATACAATCCTACATTTGCTAAAGCATATCCAAAGTAGCAAAGACTCATTCCACCGTTGCCTACATAAAATTGTTCAGCACTTATATACGCATAAATGAGTCCTGTAATGATAATTAGTATATGACTCATTTACTCACCTTCTTCATCCCATTCTATCATTACTCTAAGAATTGCAAGATCAAGAAGGAGTATCCACCCCTTCCCTTTCCTACCAATCTGTTTATAACTCATGTGTTCAAATCCTACATTAACTCCACTAATAAATTCTGATCCAAAATAATACATTAGTTTACCTCGCCTTTCATAAAATCATACAGCTTTTTAATTTCATCTACACTAGCATTTCCTTTTAACATATTTGCTCTATTGGATATAATTTGAATATTTCCTTTTACATACCCAAGATCAGGTATAATCTTATCAATAGATGGTGCATAGTTATGGTCATTTATTTTAAAAGGTACTTTAAATACAGGGCAGATATCAGGAATAATAATATCAGATATTTCTATCGTAAATGGAATACCCTTTACTTTAGCTCTAACTTTTGTTCTATGCCATATATTATACTCTCTACTTTTTTGTCTATAACTTTCTTTAGATATAGGCTTTCTGCAAGATTTACATACAGTATTAATACCCTCTTTACATCCTTTGTGTTTATGGTACTCAGAAAATAATTTCCAAGTACCACATTTAACACATTTTCTACTTCCATTATTAATGAGATTTACATTAGCCATTTATTACTCCTTATACACATATTATAACATATATGTGAGATAAAGTCAAGCTATTTATGTAAGTTCACAACTTGATCCACTACAAGCCAAGTTATCTTTAGCTTCTGTATGGTCGTCAGTTTCAATTACTTTCGTTAAGTCTATCTCTTGAAGATGTTTAAACATTTCATCGAAGATTTCTTTAGTACAGTCTTCAAATGGAGCTTGTTGATAAGTGCCTCCATTATAAGGTAGTACAGAGATACCAGTATAGTTATAACGATTCTCCCACATCCACTTACCACATTCTTCCCACTCATCATCTTTTAATGAAATGGTACAAGAAACATTGTGTTTATTATCACCTCTATCATGACCATAAGCTACCCACTCTAAGTTAAATTTCTTAACTCGTTCTAAGATTTCTTTATAGCTTTCAGTACGAAGGATAGAACCTTCAGGAGCTTTCTGAGGGAAACTCATAACAGCTTCTAAGTGTGGTTTCCATACACAGTCTTCAATTAAAGCAGGTACAGTTGAAGTCATATATCTGTATAATGGTTCATTCTTACCTACACGCATACGGCGAATATAGTAATCATTATGCCAAGCATGAATACCACTACTGCTACCAAGTACCAAAGAAGTAGTGCCAGCAGGCTTAACAGTAGTAATTCTTGCAGACTCATTGATGCCAATAATATTCGCAACTCGTTTATTTTCTTCTTTAGCCTCACCTGCAGCCTCCGCTAAGTTTAATTTAAGAACACCCCCTGAAGCAATACCTGTCATAGAAACACCAAGTAGTGCATCCTCTTCAGAAGTTTCTTTCCATACACTTCTTAGATAATGGAAGTCAGTGTAGCCAGCTTGTAATGTACCAATGAATGCTGCAGCCCTAACACGAGCATTAAGTGTGTCTTGAGTTGTTACATCTGATACATTAACTTCAACTAGATTACAATAGGAGTTAGGTCTTAAACTAATTTCAGCACATGGATTAGTACCTACATCATAGTTATTAGTCCAAAATACTCCAGGTTCTCCTGCACCTGATTGTTCTACTCGTTTCCAAATGGAAGACCACTCTTCTTCTGTAATCTCTTCACGATTTAAAGCTACTGAATTATTAGCTCTACCTCGTTGTGGATTAAGTTCCCACCAGTCACCACTCTTAGCTGACATCATGTCCATATCATCTTTATCGAATAAAGAGATTAGGGCAGCTCTACGAATACCACCTGAGAGTACTGCATCAGCAATATGACAGATCATATCATGTACTTCGATAGGTTCTAGCTTACGACCAACAGCATTGTTTAACACACTACGAAGCTTATCTAAACAGATGCGTAATGGGTCAGGACCAGGAGCCTTACCACCTGAAGTGATTAGTCTAGCACCTTTAGGTCTAATGTCTCTAAAGTCAAATACTGGATCAGATTTACCAAGTGTATAGGCTTTAATTAATACTTTAACAGCATCAGCCCAACCCTCAATAGAATCTCCTACCAAGAATCGTCGTTGTTTAGCGGATGGACCAACGATAGTAGGGAGTCTATCTGTATGTCTGCGTTGTACGCTAAAGCCCACACCACTTCCCCCAAGTAAGTTAAACATGGTCTCGCTGAAAACGGCAGGATGATCGACAGGGGAATAAGCACAATTGAACATACGATTATTACTGAGTTCAATAGGAGTGCCACCGAACTGTAAGCTACGCATAGAAGGCAATACTTGACGATTGTAAACATATTTGTAAACATCTTTAATTTCCTCTTTTAACTGTGGATACTTCTTCATGTGCATGACCATGTTACGACTTACTAACTCTTCCCAAGTTTCTCTGCGTTGGGTTTCAGGGACATACTTAGCATATTTATTAAATATGGTGATGTCACTTAATATCTTCTGACTTTTATCCATTATCTTCTTTCTTATAGCGTAGTTATATAAATTAATCGGAGGAAGTGTTATCTCCAAGTTCCAATTCACTGACCAATCTCTCGAACCTATCTTCAATTTTGTCTTGGAAGGCATAGACTAAATCCTCAGTAGTAAGTCCTAGAAGGTCAATTAAATCTACTTCTGAAACTTGTTCAATAATCTTTTCTTGTAATTCAGTTAATGTTATCATGTTTTCAATTCTTTTAATAGCTCTACATAGTGAATGACTTTATCTAGGTCAGCTTTACCACCCTTGTCTTTCCATCTGCAGATATATTTAATTATGTTTCCTTCTATAAAAGGTATATTGTTTTTAGTTATAAACTCTATGGGTTGTATAGTAAATTTCTTATAATGGTCTCCTCCTACTTGTTTACTAAGCGATGTTGACATACTTCTCTCCTGTTTTATGGCTAATACTCTTAGTACCTCTGAACCAATTTCCACATCCTTGGCATTGGAAGCGTTGATACTTAGCATTAGTTGTTATTGCATATCCTCTCTTCTGATGATGTTTTCCACCACAATTAGGGCAGACTAAACCATCTTCAGATAAGACAGATAAATTCAAGTGATTCTTAATCCATGGTTTAAAGCGTTGATAGACATTCTCTAAGAGCACTACATCATTCTTATTGTACTTCTCCATTGTCTTCCAAGCTTGTGGGTCTTTGTTTAAACATTTAATCCAAAGCTCATGTCCTTCATGTGCTACTTTCTTACCAAGTCCTAAAGCTTGAGAAACATAGTCTAGTTTGTTAGAAACAAATCTAAACTGTCTCTTAGCAACTTGCAATAGATCAATCTGTTTAAATGGAGCAGGAGGTGTCATACCATTTAAGATAAAGTCTTTATTGAGGGTAGGAATATCGAATCTAGCCCCATTATAGTGAATGACTGCATCAGCCTCGTCTAGAAGTTTGTGAATACCTTGTAGCATCTTCTTTTGTGACGACTTATTCACTGAATCAAATATAACTTCTTTCTTACCTAACCACTTTGCTGCATAGCAGAGTGTTGTAGAGCTTTCAAGGATTTGATTCAATCCAATGTTCTGATCCCAAATACCCCACGCATGGACAGTATTGGGACTTGTCTCTATATCTAGCAATAGTATTTTACTCGTCATTAAACTGTTCTCCATTAGGTTTAGCTACACCATCTTTAAATCGTTTCTCTACTTCACCTGTGCTTTTATTCAACTCATACTCATAATGGTCTCCTGTGTTACCATTCTGCGAGATCACATCAATTCTTGATTGCTTCTTACCGAATATGCGTTCAAAGTTTTCTTCACCTTGTTTAGTAAAGAATCCTTTTGTTTGAATGCTGTCACCTGTTATATCATTCTTACTCATATGATAATTCCCTTACTTTTTTAAACACTTCTCGTCTGTCGCTAAACTTATAAGAACCATCCAAATGTAAAAAGAAAGCAGTCCAACCATGATTGGCATGGAATGTTCCTGTCACTTCTTTTCCGTTAATAGTATCAAAATAAATCCAAGGATAGTTAGCCGCAAAAGTTACATCTATACCTATCTTTTTAAGCCTAGCCCTAAATTTTGATAATCTATCAGTCATTGTAACTTCCCTTCATATACCCAATCAGGAAGATAGTGCAGGTATATCTCATGACCTTCTTCCGTTTGTTCTAGTACACAATTTCTTACTATATAATTTGCTACCATCTTTAATAATATTTCTTCTTCTTGCTCATCTATCTCTACACTCTCGAAAGAGCCATCAGCTTTTAGTCCTTTTACTAACACGCTTTACCCTTTCCGTTTTTGTTTTTTCGTCATGACAACCTTTGCAGAGTACTTGTAGATTATCCGATGAACAAAAGAGCCGTGCAATAAATATATCCCACGACTCGAATCCTTTTTTAGGGCACACCACAGGAAGTATGTGATCCACCTGAACCTCCTTAGCAGGGAAATGCCCTTTGCATCCAGCACATTCATAGTGCATAGCCAAGCGTTGAGATTTGTCGTTAATTTTTTTACCAACTTGAGCTTCTTTAAGAGATTCATATTTTGGGGGATACCTTCTAAAACCACCTCGTAAGGTAGAAGTTATAAATGATTTTAAGCGACCTTCAGTCCATTCCTTATTCGCCATTAGATAGTCTTTCAAAATGATGTTGATAGTCATCATCTAGTGATCTCAAGATGTATAAACATCTTCCATTCATTATCATCCACTCATCATTTTCATACATCTCTCTAACAGTAGAAAACATTTCTTGTTCTGTAAAACACTCAGCAAGGGCTTTCTTAGCCTTTACTGGTCCAATTCCTGCTATACCTTTTATGTTATCAGAAGTATCACCTGTCAATAGTTGAGTATAAAAGTTTCTAAGTCCAGTTTCTTCATCTACTTCATAGAACTCTTTTTTAACGAAGTTGTAGTGCTTTCCAGGCACTTGCAATAGGTCTTTATCTATGGAACAAATGAGACTAGATTCATTTTGATTAATACCAAGATAATCGTCTGCTTCCATTCCAGTAGCCACTGTTCCTTGCCAACTCTCTACAAGATAGTCTCGAAGAAATTGTAGGTGCTTAGGTTTGGTTGCAGTACGATTAGCCTTGTATTCAGGATAGACTTGCTTCCTGAAATTGTCAGGAGATGTCAAGAATAATTTATACTCAGTAGCTTCTACTTCATTTAAAGTATTCTCAATCATCTCATTGACACGATAGACGGCAATAGCCTCGTTGTCATTCTCTGTGGTACAAGCCACACGAAATGCGAATATATCTCCGTCTAGTAAAGCTTCCATTAATCTACTTCGCCATCAGCTTCTTTAGAGAAGACATAAGCCTCGAATTGTTTAGCAGTGTTGATAACCTCACTTACTGGTTTACCTTGACCTAACAATTCCACCGCAGTTGATAGAGAAGATTGACGAATAATATACACTTGTCGTCTAGCTCTTTCTTCTGCTGTCTCATAATTACTACCAATGACTTTACCACCGCCACCAGTTGACTTAGTAGCTTCAACTCTAGGAGGTGCATCACCTTCTTTAGCAATAGCTTTCCACTGCCAGTAATCACCTTCTTTAACTGTGACTACATCGACACGATCACCTTTGGCATAGCCCTGAATATCCTTAAATACAGCAGGGTTACTAAATGACATAAGCTTCTTGCCTTGCACTTGTCCTTGTTCATTCTTGAAACTAACTTGTAATGTCTGATATTGTCCCTTACCAGTTTTCACTGACTCAGGGGTTCCTACATCAATAATTTCTATAATCATACTATCTCCTTGTTTATTAGTCTTTTTATAAGACTATACATATATTATAACATATCTAACTATAAAGTCAACTACAACTTTATATCTTTTTTACATATACTCTAGTTACCCTACAAATATTATTACCTTTAACTACATTAACTACATTACATTTTGTAATAGGTTTTTTCTGAGTAATTAAATATTGTTCACCAACTACTTGAACACCACCATTAACTGCAACACTTCTAATAATCTCTGCACAACCAGTTAAAAAGATTAAGGATAGTAATACTAGGTATTTTTCCATATTTCCATATCTTTCCAATTATTTCCTACCTGTACCTCAGCTTTCATTGGGAGGTTAAATTCCTTACCAAACATCTTCTGAAAGTTCTTAGGTACATCTTCAAATACATCTAGCATTGTCTTTGCTAAAGTGCTAACATGGCTACTATCACAATCAATGATAATACTATCGTGAACCGTATTGACAAGCCTAGCTTTTTCATAGTTTAGTTTCCTCATTCTGTTATAAAGTGACACCCTTGCTATTGTCATCAAATCTGCACCTAGCCCTTGTACAGGATAGTTCAAGATTGTGGTGCGAGGGAACACCTTCTCCCCTCGTCTTAATTCAGGTTCAAACTGATAGATTCTACCAGTTGGAAGTTTAACCATTTTAGTTGTTGTTGCTTCTTGCATTAACTTCGTATGCCACTTGTGAAGTCCTTTATACTTGTTATAGAACTCGTCAATGACTCCTTGCCAAAACTTCTCTGATTTACTTACTTCAGCAAAGTTAGGATCATTAGCATAAGAATAAGCCGAACCGCCATAGATGAGTCTAAAGACAAAGGTCTTTGCAATAAGTCTTGATGGGAGTCCAAATCGAGTCTGATTATCAGTGTGTTGATCGACATTATTCCATATCTCTTCATAAGCTACCTTATCTTGACTTAAGAAAGCGGCACATCGCCACTCTAGTGCTGACGCATCACCCTGTATGAGCATCACTTAACTCTAACATAGCGTCTGCTATACGATAGGCTTCTTCAGGAATATATTCTCTCTTTACATGGTCTGCAATAATTAATGCTTCCATAGCTTTTAATGCAATTTCATCTCTAGTCATTTAATGCTCCTTTTAATAGTTCTCTAGTTTCTTTACTCATCTCATCTAAAACATATCTAGCACCAAGTTCTTTCACAAAAGCTTGAAAGTCTTCTAATGTGTGATAGAAATAAGCTTCTTCTTGCATAACTTTAGCATGATGGTCAAACTCATCATATCCTGAATCATCATATTCAAATACATCATCACTCATAATTTTCTCCTAATATCGTGAATAAAACAGTTCTTTTATTTCTCCATCAAAATTTTGTAGATTCGGCTTTGAGGAACTAAGGCGACCAGTTCTAGCAACGCACTGGTTGAGTTGTCCATGTAGCTGACCTTTATGCCAACCTTGACTTTCTCTGAGTTCAGGGAGTCCTGAATAGTAAGTTCCTCTACGCTTTTCAAGTCCACTCCTTTTAAGGATAAGTTGAATAACTCCTTTAGAAACTCCTGTAGCCCTAAGACTTCTAAGCGTCTGTTCATCTGTGCTATAATACCCATCTTTCTTTAACTCACTTCCTTTTAATGGTTCTATCAATCTAGGCATATCATAGTGATGATCTACCCAACCCTCTTTGACTTGACCTTTTCTCTCACCAGTTTTATAAGTTCCAATAACTTCTTTCTTGGGTATAGTAATGCGTCCACCATACAAAAGACAACTGAGATGATCTTTACTATTAAAGTTAAAACCATCAATAGAAAAAGTCTTAGCCAATTCTTCGTCCAATAATCTGACTTCCTCTTCCAATAAGGCACCAAGTTCTAAACTCCTATCTTCATCAAATAAAATTCCATTATACTCCATCTCTTCTAAGACAAGCAAGTCTTGATTGTGTAAGCTAATAAGTCTTTGTCGTTCTACTGGCAGAGACATCACTTCTTCATATTGCTTCTCAAATACTTGCTTAGTTAAAATAAGATCCTGTTCTAAGTATTGCTCAAGAATGTCCTTAGGTACATCAGGGGTGTCAATGCCGTTGCTCCAATACTCAGTAGCAACAACATCAAGCTTACTACCCAAACCATAGTACTCAGCGACACTATTAAGTGAAGGGTAGGGATTCTGTTGGTTAGTGAGTATGAAATGTACCAACTGACAATCCCAAACACGCTTATCCATAAAATTAATTCCATATTTTCTTATCCAATGCAAGTCAAACTTAATGTTAAAGCCAACAAGAATAGAGTCATTGTTAAGCATACTTTGTATAGAGTCAAGTTTATCCCTGTACGGATTTCCACTATACTCAATATCAAATAAACTAGAAACATTATTATGATGAATTCCGACATAGCAAAGTTTATTCCTTTCTGAAAATGGGTTTCCATTTACATCAATGGTTGTTTCAACATCTAAAATTATAGGGTTCATATTAATATTCTATCACAAATCAACATATCTTGCAATATCAGGTTTAATAACACAATCAAATTTACCATGTCTCATGTCAGGAACAGAGTCAGAGTCCCCAACTAACTTGTTCTTAGAAATACAGAAGTGTCTCATGTATTCCAATCCCTCGTCATTGGTTTTACCGATACCAAGAATCCAATCTGCCTCAGCTTGTTTAGATGTCTTAGCGTTAGCAACATTACCCATGTTGAGCCACTTAACTCCTTCTCCTGTGCCATCAGCTTGACACACTGCAATTACAGGGGCATAGTCTTTAGCCAATTCACGAGCCCATTGATAGATAGCACCCAACATCAAGTCATTCCTATCTTGCTCAAATCCCTTAATCTTGTCAATCTGATCGAAGATGATGAGGCTAGGTTTAATCTGCTCACAAATCTTATTGACATCTTTGTAGCTGATTGAAGCTTGGTCGAATATCTTAATCTTGTGTTGAGTTCTTTCGATAAACTTTTCTTTATTGCCTTTGAGGTCTCGGTAGAGTTCAGGTAGAGATAATCCAAGTGAGGCTTGAATACATCTCATCATAACTTTAGTCCCTTGTTCCTCGTTGTTGAACCAAAGAATATTGCCTTCAGATTGTGTAGCCATGTGTGTCACTTCACTAGCCAAGAATGTTGTCTTTCCTGTTTCAGGTCTAGCAAACAAGAAACCAAAGTCGCCCTGTCGAAGACTACCTAAAGACTGATTGAGACAGTTTAACCTCCAACGAAGCCCCTTTGTAGTGACTTGTGATTGATACAACTCCTCCAAGTCATCTGTGACGAATGTAATCTCTTCCTCAAGAGGTTTGTCAATTTCCATCTTAGAAATCTTGTCAAGAATCTCGTTAAAGTCTTTACGACCCTCTGTGACTTCAAGAGCCATCTCTGCAACCTCACGAGCCATGACTGCTGATCTTTGCTTCTCAAGATATTCCTCGATACGAGTCTCATCAACTTCCAATGTGCGAAGCTTCTCGAATATTGTATTGAAGATTTCTTTTTCAACATCTTTTAAGAATGGATAATCAGAAA
>Ga0315903_10001354_pt1 | contig 37086 bp, 39 predicted proteins | sample LakEriMetagenome_7_FD_203524 | JGI IMG/M metagenome (GOLD analysis project Ga0315903, IMG submission 203524) | Freshwater fungal communities from buoy surface, Lake Erie, Ohio, United States - Buoy 2 MA119 | ecosystem: Environmental > Aquatic > Freshwater > Lake | place: USA: Lake Erie, Ohio...
CTTATTGGCAGTGGTGGCTTTTTTGTTGGGTATTTTTGCGGTCATGGTGACGCCGCGCGAAGAGGAGCCGCAGATCAACGTCACCATGGCCAACGTGATTGCCCCTTTTCCTGGCGCCTCAGTGCGCGATGTTGAGCAAATGGTGGCGATTCCTGGTGAGCAGGTGTTGTCGAAAATTGCCGGTGTGGAGCATGTGTATTCGGTGTCACGCCCCGGTGTGGCCATCTTGACGGTGCAGTTCAAAGTGGGTGTACCGCGCACAGAGGCCTTGGTCAAGTTGCATGACACGATTCGGGAAAACACAGATTGGTTGCCGCGCAATCTGGGCTTACCCGAACCCCTCATTAAACCTAAAGGCATCGATGACGTGCCGATCTTGTCATTGACCTTGCATGGCAAAACACCCGAGGTGAGTGCTTTTGATTTGGAGCGTCTGGCGCACAGCATGGAAGCCGACATCAAGCGTGTGCCCGGCACCCGGGATGTGGTCACCCTGGGAGGCCCCCGACGTGCGGTGTTGGTGCAAATTGACCCACAACGCATGAGTGGCTCGGGCGTCACGGTACAAGATCTGCGCATGGCTTTGCAGACCGCCAACATGGGTATGCCGGTGGGTGAATTGCTGGGAGCAAACCAGAGTGTGGCGGTAGACGCTGGGCTTTATTTCTCTCAAGCCAGCGAAGTGGCGGATCTGGTGGTTCAGGTGGTCCAGGGCAAACCGGTCTTTTTGAAAGACATTGCCGAAGTGAAAGACGGACCCATGCCTGCAGAGCGTTACGTTTGGCACGGCAATAACGAAAAGAATGGCGGTCAGGAATTTGCGGCCGTGACTCTGTCAATCACCAAAAAGTCGGGCGAAAACGCCATTGATGTGGCCAACCATGTCAAGAGCCGAGTCGAAAACCTCAAGGGCACCGTCATCCCTGACAACGTCGAGGTGGTGGAGACACGCAACTATGGTGCTACTGCCAACGACAAAGCCCAAAAGTTGATTCAAAAGCTGTTGTTTGCAACAGCCTCAGTGGTGGCATTGGTGTTTTTGGCATTGGGGCGTCGCGAAGCCGCCATTGTGGGCGTGGCCGTGATACTGACCTTGACCGCCACTTTGTTTGCGTCATGGGCCTGGGGGTTCACGCTCAACCGTGTGTCCTTGTTTGCCCTGATCTTTTCAATCGGTATCTTGGTAGACGATGCCATTGTGGTGGTTGAAAATATCCACAGACACCAGCAGCTTTACCCGCTCAAAAGCATCAAGGAAATCATTCCCGGGGCCGTGGACGAAGTGGGTGGCCCCACTATTTTGGCCACCTTCACAGTGATCGCCGCTTTGTTGCCGATGGCCTTTGTGAGTGGTTTGATGGGCCCCTACATGAGCCCGATTCCCATCAACGCCAGTCTGGGCATGTTGTTGTCTTTGGCGATTGCTTTTGTCATTACGCCTTGGTTGTCGAGCATGTGGATGAAACCCTCGGTTGCCCTTGCGCAAGAGGCACAACATGCGCAGGGCGGTCACTCGGGGTTGAGTGCCAAACTGGAGCCCTTGTTTGAGAAAGTCTTCAAGCCTCTTTTGGACACTCAAAGCGGCGGACGAAACCGCAAGTTGTTGGGGCTGGGCATTGCCGGTCTGATTGCCTTGTCGTTGGTCTTGCCTGCGACGGGCTTGGTGATGCTCAAGATGCTGCCCTTTGATGACAAGTCCGAGTTTCAAGTCGTGGTGGACATGCCCGCAGGCACCCCGCTGGAAAAAACAGCCGCCGTCATGCGTGAATTGGGCGGCTATTTGGCTACCGTGCCTGAAGTCACGCACTACCAAGCTTATGTGGGCACCGCCTCTCCCATCAACTTCAATGGCCTGGTACGTCAGTATTATTTGCGTGCGAGCAGCGAGTTGGGCGACATTCAAGTGAACTTGGTGGGCAAGTCTGAACGCAGCGAAAAAAGCCATGCGATTGCGACACGCGTACGCCCGGCGTTGCAAAAAATAGGCCTTCAGCACGGTGCCAATGTCAAAGTGGTGGAGGTACCGCCAGGGCCACCCGTGATGTCGCCGATCGTGGCTGAAATTTATGGCCCTGATGCAGAGGGCCGACGTCAAGTTGCCAAGGCCGTGCGTGCGGTGTTTGAGAAAACCGAAGGTGTGGTCGATGTGGACGACAGCAGCATTGACCTTGTCCCCAAAAAAATTCTTTTGGTGGACCGTCGCAAAGCCGCTGCTTTAGGGGTGTCTCAGCAGGCTATCGTAAGCACCTTGCGCGCCGGTTTGGCAGGCGAATCGGTCACCTATCTGCACGATGGCAGCAAGTACCCAGTGCCAGCTTTAATCCAGTTGCCCGAGCAATTGCACGGGGACTTGGATGCTTTGCTGCAGCTGGGAGTTAAAAGCAGCGCTGGAAAAGTGGTGGCGGTGCGTGAATTGGTCACTGTCAGTGACACGCAGCGTGAGCAACCTGTGATTCATAAGGACATGCTGCCTGTGAATTTTGTGATGGCGGACATGGCTGGCAAAGTGGACAGTCCGCTGTATGGTTTGTTCAAAATGCGCGCTGACATCGCGCGCATTCAGGCCCCGGATGGCGCACTATTAGAGGAGTACTTTATCAACCAACCCGATGACGCTTGGCGCGGCTATGGCATCAAGTGGGACGGTGAATGGCAAGTGACCTACGAAACTTTCCGTGACATGGGAGCCGCCTATGGCGTCGGATTGATCCTGATTTATTTGTTGGTGGTGGCCCAGTTTGGCTCGTATTTAACGCCGTTGATCATCATGGCACCGATCCCCTTGACGCTGATTGGCGTGATGCCAGGCCATGCCTTGCTGCAAGCACAATACACCGCCACCAGCATGATTGGCATGATTGCCCTGGCGGGCATCATCGTACGCAACTCAATTTTATTGGTGGACTTCATCAATTTGCAGGTGCAAAGCGGCATGGATTTCAAGCGAGCCATTGTGCAATCGGCCATCACCCGGGCGCAGCCCATCATGCTGACTGGTTTGGCCGCCATGATTGGTGCCTTCTTTATTTTGGATGATCCGATCTTCAATGGTTTGGCCATTTCTTTGATCTTTGGTATTTTCGTCTCGACGGTTTTAACCTTGGTCGTCATACCTACCTTGTATTACGTTGCTTATCGTAAAAAATACGCATCTTGAATTTTCTTTTTTCATCAACAGGAGTTTGAATCATGAAATCTTGGCAAATTGTTCGTTTGGTCGCAGGCACTTTCATCTTGCTGTCTTTGGCGCTGGGTGTGCAGGGCAGTCCTTTGTTTGTTAGCCAATGGTGGCTGGCATTTACTGCATTTGTGGGGGCTAATTTGCTGCAAAGCGCATTGACCCACTGGTGCCTTATGGATTCGTTGTTGCGTAAATTTGGCGTTGAGCCAGGCTGCTGAGCTGAAAGCTATGGCGTGATCAGAGGCACACAAAACGTTCACGTTTTAAAACCCGAAACGCCCACCGGCGTATGCAGGGTGTACGCTCTGTTCAAGCTTGGCGTATTTTTCAATCCCGAAAACAAACCAGTCATTAAGACTCGAAAGAAACACCATGAAAACCGCACACGATTTGGTCATACAAGCAAAATCCACCACTCAAGAAATTGCTTTGCAGCAAGCAGAAGAAGCTGTTCGGGAAGCCGATGTGCTGATCGATGTTCGGGAAGCCGATGAATTTGCAGCAGGGCATTTGCCTGGGGCTGTGTTGGTACCCCGTGGTCTGTTGGAATTCAAACTCAGTGCAACCCCCGCATTGTCGGGGCGCGACCTGAAAGTTGTGCTTTATTGCAAAACCAGCGGCAGGGCTGCTTTGGCGGCGCAAACCATGCAGAACATGGGCTACCTGAACGTCACCTCTATTGCCGGTGGCTTCGATGCGTGGGCAGCTGCGGGCAAGCCCGTGGTGAAGCCAGAACCCGCTTCATACGAATAAACGCCACCCTAATGCTCGCGGGGCGTGTCACTTGCTTAAGTGAAATCCCTGAGTTTTAGGGGGCTTCAACTGACCGGAAATTCCTTGATTTAGGTTAAATTAGTCATCGTTGATATAAACCATTTTGGAGAATTTATGAAATTGATCCTTGCTGCTGCTTTCAGCGCCTTGATGTCGGCCCCCGCCTTTGCCAACATGGACATGGCCAAGAAAAATGCCTGCATGGCTTGCCATGCGGTTGACAAAAAATTGGTGGGACCGTCTTACCAAGAAGTAGCCAAGAAATACGCAGGACAAAAAGACGCCGTCGCCACCTTGGCTAAAAGCATCAAGGCCGGTGGCGCTGGCAAGTGGGGCCCTGTTCCTATGCCAGCACAAGCTGCCCTGAGTGATGCCGATGCAACCACACTGGCAGCCTGGGTTTTGGCGGGTGCCAAATAAAGGTCAGGTCCTCATGCAGGTCAGAATTTTGACCGCGTAGAGAGAACAATTGCGCTTTTCAGCGATTGTCTGCCGCTCAGGGGTAATGCTTTGAGCGGCTTTTTTATTGGAGAACCAAATGAACCGACAGCTCCTCGCGCTGGCAACTTTGAACGCTGTGTTCGGCTTGTCCAGCCTCCATGCGCAGCCTGCCATTTTCAAAGACGCCGATCTGAAGTTGGGTGAAAAACTGATTATTGAAGGCAAGTGTGTCGCCTGCCATGTCTCTAAGGTCGGGGGTGATGGCAGTGCCATTTACAAACCCCAGGGGCGCATCAATACGGCGGCATTTCTGCGTGGCATGGTGGAGCAATGCAACACCGAGCTGAACTTGGGCATGTTCCCGGAGGATGTCAGCTCTGTGGCTGCCGTACTCAACAGAGACCATTACAAATTCAAATGAGGTCTTTTAAATTCATATGTGGTTTTTTTAATTTATACCGTACCCCATAGGGTATAGGGTATCCGCTAATAGATTGTTTTTTTCGATCCGAAGATGATGGGAAACATCCAGTCGGTGCACGCGTCGTGCATCCGGCTGGCGTCCATTAAGACTTCAGGAGAAAAGAATGCGGGTATCCATGAAATGGTTGAAATTGGCTGTTTTAGCCAGCGCAGTGTGGTTGACGGGTTGCGGCACCATCAACACCATTTCCAAACTTGAATCAGGGGCGGGTGCCGAAGCCAGTCGCATGTGGGATCGGTGGATTGAGGGCAACGGTGACATCGCCATAGCGACTACTTGGGAGCGCAAGGTCAAGCCGGGCGTTACCGCCAATGAGGTAGAGCAAGTTCTTAAGCAAGTAGCGACCGAACGCAACATGAAAGACGTGGGTACTTTGCCCTTGTCCAAAGAGCTTGAAGCCCGCACTGGTCAAAAGCAAAAACTCCTGACGGTCTATTCCTTTTGCACGCCCACCACCGCGCGTCGCATGGTGGACTTCAGTCCGCACATGGCGGCTTACCTGCCTTGCCGTATCTCGCTTGTCGAAAAGGAAGACGGCCTTTGGATGTACACCTTGAACATGGACATGATGGTCAAGATGGGTCGCCAGTTGCCATCGCCTCTGAAAGAAGAGGCTCGTGCTGTGCGTGACACCATCTGGGAAATGATGGAGCGCGGACACAAGGGCGAGTTCTGATTCCAATAACCAGCAGGAGAAAAATATGAAAAATCTCAACACACTTCGCGTCACTATCCTGGTATCGGCACTGGCTTCAGGGACTGGAGCTTGGGCAACCGATGGGTATTTCCCTCACGGCTACGGCATGAAATCTCTAGGAATGGGTGGCGCATCCGTGGCCATGACGGATAACGCCTTTGCGGGGGCCAATAATCCAGCCACCTCCGCTTATGCCGGTAATCGTTATGAAGTGGGCGTTAATTTATTCTCACCCAAACGCTCGGCCACGACCATGGGTCAATCTGGTCCCATGGACACTCAAAGCGACAGCAATCACTTTTTGGTGCCGGAGTTTGGTTACAACCGAAACATGGATGCCAAAACTTCATTTGGCGTGACGGTTTACGGCAATGGGGGTATGAATACCGATTATCCCCAGCCCATCATGGGTGGCACGGGTCGAACAGGTGTCGACTTGATGCAATTGATTGTTGCGCCTACGGTGGCGTTCAAGTTGAGTGATGCGCATGCGGTCGGTATTTCTCCGTTACTGGTTTACCAAAAGTTTAAAGCTGAAGGATTACAAGCTTTTGGTTTGGATCCCAACAAAGGTTCTGACAGCAGCACAGGTGTCGGCGTACGGCTTGGGTACTTCGGAAAATTATCAGACCAGCTGAGCTTTGGGGCCTCCTATTCGCCCAAAATTAACATGAGCAAATTCGATAAATATGCTCGCTTGTTCGCCAATCAGGGTGATTTTGATATTCCTGCAAACGCAACGGTTGGTATTGCGGTGCAAGCGACACCCAAACTGAAATTGGCAATGGATTATCAGTCTATTAAATACGGTGAAATTCCTGCAATTGCCAATTCAAGTCTGAACATTTTCCAATGTGACAACACGCCGACCAATCCCTATTGCCTTGGGGGAACAAACGGCCCGGGATTCGGATGGTTGAATGTGCAGGTCGTGAAGCTTGGTATTGAGTGGGCTTATTCATCTGACATGACGTTGCGGGCTGGTTTCAATAAATCAAAAAATCCCGTTCAAGCGTCTGACGTGACTTTCAATATTCTTGCGCCTGCGGTCATGACCGAACATTACACCTTGGGTGGAACGCATCAATTGACGAAAGATTCAGAGTTGACTTGGGCATACATGTATGCGCCTAAGAAATCCGTATCGGGCAATTCACTCTTCGCTGCAATGAATATGACTCCTGGTGCATGGCAAGACACCGTCCGTATGTCCCAGCAATCACTGGGCATCCAATACGGATGGAAGTTCTAAAAGCAGAGGGTAAGTTCCTAATCAGGGTTTGTCCTGATCAGGAACTTAACCCGGTGTAATCCCTGATTCAGTTTGAACATTTAACCTATATATTCGCGTATCCGAATATACTGACTTAATGGCAAGTGCAGCATGAACGATGAGAGTGACGAAGTGTTTGAGAAGGCGGCGGAGTTGTTTGCCGTACTGTCAACGCCTATTCGTTTGCGCATCATCAGTGAACTTTGTCAGGGTGAGAAAAATGTAGGGCAATTGCTGGACAACATTGACACAGCACAACCCAATATGTCGCAGCACCTGAACATCATGTACAGGGCGGGCATTCTGGGCAAGCGTCGTCAGGGAGCTCAGATGTTCTATCGGATTGAAGACGAGTCGGCAGTCGGCGTATGTCGTGCGGTGTGTACGCAAGTGGCCATCGATTCGGTGGCGAATTGAAAACTCAAAACGAGGAGTTTGTGTGAAAGAAGACAGTATCCATTCAGGACGGGTGCAAAAAGCACCAGAAAATTTCCTGACACAAAGTGGCATCAAGGAGGTCTTTGCCGAGGGCAAAAAGGGCCGCCGTGATTTCATTCGCAATGCCTTTGCAGCGGCTGCTGCGGGTGCTGCCGTTCCCATGGCGATGGCTCAAGGGAACCCGGTTCCCACAGAAGGTGGCGACCCGAATATATTGAACTTGCCTGAGCATGCCACCGGCCTCGGGCAAGGCGTGGCTGCCGAAGGTTATGGCAAGCCCTCCAAATTCGAGGCTAATTTGCAGCGCCGTCAAAGCCCTGGATTGACGCAAACCACACAGGCTTCCGTGTCATTCGCGCCGCTGCAGTCCTTGTTTGGCATCGTGACCCCCAGTGGGCTTCATTTTGAACGCCACCACCAAGGCTGGTGGGACATCGATCCATCAAAGCACCGATTCATGATCAATGGCATGGTGAAGAAGAACATGGTGTTTACCATGGACGAGATCATGCGCTTGCCCTCGGTGTCGCGCTTTCACTTCATTGAGTGTGGTGCCAACACGGCGGTTGATTGGGGTAACGTCGCGGTCCCTACAGTGCAGTACACGCATGGCATGTTGTCTTGCAGCGAGTTCACGGGTGTTCCCCTGATCACCTTGCTGGAGATGGCGGGTGCCGACTTGAAGAACGGCAAGTTTGTGCTGGCTGAAGGCGGGGACGGCTCGTCCATGACCCGGACCATCCCGATGAGCTTGATCACTTCGGGCGAAGTTATTGTGGCGTATGGCCAAAACGGTGAAATGCTGCGCCCCGAAAATGGTTACCCGCTGCGTTTGGTGGTGCCGGGTGTGCAAGGCGTGAGCTGGGTCAAGTACCTGCGCCGGGTTGAGGTAGGTGACAAACCCTATGCCGCTAAAGACGAAGCCATTCACTACATTGATTTGCAACCCGATGGTTTGCATCGCCAGTACACCAACCTGCAAGAAGTCAAAAGTGTGGTGACCACGCCCTCTGGTGGTCAGGTTTTGTTGGACAAGGGTTTCTACAACATCACCGGCCTGGCCTGGTCTGGCAAAGGCAAGATCAAACGCGTGGATGTGTCCACCGACGGTGGCCGCAATTGGCGGCAGGCGCGTTTGGAGACTCCGGTGTTGTCCAAAGCTTTGTCGCGTTTCAACTTGGATTGGGTGTGGGATGGCAAGCCCGCCATCATCCAAAGCCGTGCGCAAGACGAAACCGGGCATGTGCAGCCGACTTATCAGCAATTGCGCGCCGTGCGCGGTACGCGTTCTATTTATCACAACAACGCCATCCAGTCGTGGTTGGTCCAGGAAAACGGTGAGGTGAAAAATGTCCAGGTTTCGTAATGCCGTTTTGACGGTCGCACTGATGGCCGTTGCTGGCTTGGCGGCGGCACAAACCACCAAATACCCTGGGGTAGGCCGTGATGCCACATCCAAAGAAGTCGCAAAGTGGGACATCGATGTTCGGCCTGATTTCAAGGGGCTGCCTGCGGGCTCGGGGTCGGTGGCCAAGGGACAAGATGTTTGGGAGGGCAAGTGCGCCCAATGCCATGGTATTTTTGGTGAATCGGGCGAGGTGTTCAGTCCCATAATTGGCGGTGTGACGGCCGAAGACATCAAAAAAGGCCGCGTCGCCAACCTGACTCGCTCGGACTATCCTGGTCGCACCACCATCATGAAGGTGGCCACCGTGTCTACTTTGTGGGACTACATCAACCGGGCCATGCCTTGGACCAACCCCAAGACCTTGACCACCGAGGAGGTCTATGCGGTGACTGCTTTTATGCTCAATTTGGCCAATATCGTGCCGGACAACTATGTGTTGTCGGACAAGAACATCGCCGAAGTGCAAGCCCGCATGCCTAACCGAAACGGCATGACCACGCAGCACGACATGTGGCCAGGTAAAGAGTTTGGTGGGACAACCAAGCCTGACACGGCAAACAAAATTTGCATGAAAGATTGCACGCCAGAACCTAAAGTAGCCTCTTTCTTGCCCGATTTTGCGCGCAATGCCCATGGCAATTTGCAGGAACAAAACCGCATTGTTGGGCCTCAGCGCGGTGCTGACACCACCAAGCCAGAGCCCAAGGCGGGTACGCCAGTGGCTGCAGTGACACCTTCTGCCCCTGCCAAACCTGAAAATAATGAGGCCAAAACTGCGCTGGCGCTGCTGAATAAGCACAGTTGCACCGCATGTCATGGCGTGGATAAGAAAATTGTCGGTCCTGGCTTCAATGAAATCGCCAAAAAACAGGCCGGGAAAACAGATTATTTAATTGGCAAAATCAAGGCAGGTGGTGTGGGTGTTTGGGGACAGATTCCCATGCCCGCACAATCACTGCCTGAAGCCGATGCCAAGCTGATTGGCGAATGGATTTCCAAGGGGGCCAGCAAGTAATAGGGAATATTCCTGTTGCATTGCTGAACCTGTTTTACTAGCATCACTCAACCATCAAGGAGATATCAGATGCAAACCCGTCGCGAGACACTCAAGCAAAGCGCTGTTGTGGCTGGCCTCTTGGCCTCCGCTGGTTTCCCCCAGTTCGCCCAAGCCGCATTTAACAAATCCGCATTCGACGCCAAATCGGTGCAAGACGCAGCCAAGGCTGCAGGTGCTTCCAGCTTGGCTGAAAGCAAAGATGTGACCATTACCGGTCCGGACATTGCCGAAAACGGCGCTGTCGTGCCTTTGGGTGCCAGCACCTCTTTGCCAGGCGTCAAGCAGTTGCTCGTCATGGTCGAGAAAAACCCAGCGGCACTGGTGGCCATGTTTTACGTCAGCGATGCCGTCGAAGCCAACTTTTCAACCCGGGCCAAGATGGGCCAGTCCTCGGATGTCTATGCCGTGGCCATCATGAACGACGGCAAAGCCTTGTGGGCCAAAAAAGAAGTCAAAGTTACTTTGGGTGGTTGCGGCGGTTAATCCCGTTCCAAACTGTTCAAACAATGATTTACTGAAAGATTTAGGAGAAAAAAATGGCAGATCCAATGCGCATTCGCGCCCAAGCCGCTGGCGACAAAGCAACTGTTCGTGTGCTCATGAGCCACGAAATGGAATCCGGTCAGCGCAAAGACGCTGCTGGCAAAACCGTACCGGCCTGGTTTATCCAGGAAGTCACGGCCTCCCACAATGGCAAGCCGGTTCTTTCGGCTGAGTGGGGTCCCGCTGTGTCAAAAAATCCGTTCTTGCAATTTGCCGTCAAAGGTGCCAAAGCCGGTGACAAAATTGCGGTGACCTGGAAGGACAACAAAGGCGACACCCGCACCGACGAAGCCACGGTGTCTTGATCGCTGGATAAGTTCAAAAAGGGTGAAGCTTTAACTTCACCCTTTTTGCGTTAGGTACAACAACAGAGGTGACAATGAAACAATCAATAACCCTTTCCATGGCAGCGGTATTGGCGCTGTCCGTGGCCCCTGTGATGGCTCAAAAGACCGCCAGCCAGGGTATCGATGAATACCGCGCCATGCTGCAAGATGGCAACCCCGCCGAATTGTTTGAGGCCAAAGGCGAAGACCTTTGGAAAAAAGCCCGTGGGCCTAAGAACGCCTCACTTGAAAAGTGCGATCTGGGCAAAGGGCCGGGTGTTGTGAAGGGGGTGTTTGTCGAGTTGCCACGTTATTTTGCCGATACGCAACGCATGCAGGATCTCGAAGACCGTTTGGTCACTTGCATGGAGAAATTACAAGGCTTCAATGCTGCTGAAATTGCCAAAACACCCTTTGGAAGAGGTGAAATGGCCAATGTGACCGCATTGGCCACTTGGATTGCTGCCGAGTCCAAAGGGCAGAAATTCAATTTGTCGCAAGCCCACCCGCAAGAGAAGACTTTTTATGAAGTCGGCAAGCGCTTGTTCTTCCAGCGCGGAGGTCCACATGATTTTTCTTGTGCGTCTTGCCACGGCGAAGAGGGCAAACGGATTCGTTTGCAAGATTTGCCCATCTTGACCAAAAATCCGGGCGACGGTGTGGGCTTTGCTGCATGGCCTGCTTACCGCGTATCCAATGGACAAATGTGGAGCATGCAACTTCGCCTGAACGATTGCTACCGCCAACAACGTTTTCCCTATCCCGGTTTTGCCAGTGATGCCACCATTGCCCTTTCCACCTATCTGGGTGTGAACGCCAAGGGCGCCGCATCGGTTGCACCGGCCATCAAGCGTTGATCAGTTCAGGAATAAATTCATGAAAAACAAGACTCCTCTTATTTTGGCCAGTCTGAGCGCTGCTCTCGTGGCGGTCGGGTGCGCATCCGGCCCTTCTGTGGCAGAACTCAATGCCTTGACGGACAAAATTGTCAAAGCTTCATTTCGAGACCAAGGCATCGCCAAGGCAGACCGCGTTTTGGCCACCGACGAGACTAACCGTGCATGCAGTGAAGCCGATGTGGCTGGCAAACCACTGGACGAGAAAGCAGCCAAAGCCATTGAGGCCGCCAACCTGAAAACCATTAAATGGCCATCAGATGGCAAATTCATTGGCGACTGGAAGCAGGGTGAAGCCATTGCACAAAGCGGTCGAGGCCTGACCTGGACCGACACCGCCACCACGGTCAACGGTGGCAATTGCTACAACTGCCACCAGATGGACAAGAAAGAAATTTCCTACGGCACCATTGGTCCCAGTTTGTACAACTACGGCAAGATCCGTGGCGTGAGCAACCCGGACGATCCGGCCAGCAAGGCCATTGTGGAATACACCTGGGGCAAGATTTGGAATGCCAAGGCTTACAACGCCTGCTCCAACATGCCACGCGCCGGGCACATGGGCATCTTGAACGAAAGCCAAGTGCGGCACATTGTGGGCTTGCTCTTGGACCCCAAGTCGCCCGTCAATCAGTAAACCCTTTAAGACCCGGTTCGTCCGGGTTTTTTAGGCTTGTATATATCAGTGATTGCAAATATGAATCTCTCAAAACGCGAATTTATCCAAGTCATGGGCGCTGGCACGATGGCGGGCTTGAGCATGGGGTCTTTTGCCGAAGCCAGTGCGGCCACCGCAGCGAACGGTTTGTATGACATACCCAAGTTCGGCAATGTTTCTTTCTTGCACATGACCGATTGTCACGCGCAGCTCAAGCCGATTTATTTCCGTGAGCCCAGCATCAACATGGGCATTGGCGCCATGCAGGGCAATCTGCCGCACTTGGTGGGCGAATATTTGCTCAAGGCCGCCAAAATCCGTCCCGGCACCGCCGAGGCCCATGCGCTGACTTTTTTGGACTTCGAAAAAGCAGCCAAACGTTACGGCAAAGTGGGCGGTTTTGCTCACATGGCCACACTGGTCAAGCGCATGAAGGCCAGCCGTCCCGGTGCGGTGTTGTTGGACGGCGGAGATACTTGGCAAGGCTCGGGCACCAGTCTGTGGACCAACGGCCAGGACATGGTCGATGCCTGCAAGTTGTTGGGCGTGGACGTGATGACCGGGCACTGGGAGTTCACCTTGGGCATGGATCGCGTGAAAGAAATCGTCGAAAAAGACTTTGCGGGCAAAGTTGATTTTGTGGCGCAAAACATCAAGACCAGTGATTTTGGCGACCCGGTGTTCAAGCCCTATGTGATCCGCGAGATCAATGGTGTGCCGTGCGCCATCATCGGTCAGGCGTTTCCCTACACCCCCATTGCGAACCCGCGTTACATGGTGGCCGATTGGGAGTTTGGTATTCAAGACGAAAACATGCAGAAGATGGTCACCGAGGCGCGGGGCAAAGGCGCTCAGGTCGTTGTAGTCTTGAGCCACAACGGTATGGACGTGGACCTGAAAATGGCCAGCCGTGTCAGCGGTATCGACGCCATCATGGGCGGGCACACACACGACGGCATGCCTGTGGCTTCAATCATTGCCAACAAAGGCGGCAAAACCTTGGTGACCAATGCGGGCTCTAATGGCAAATTCTTGGGCGTGCTCGACTTTGAGGTGAAAGACAAAAAAGTCAGCGATTTCCGCTACAAGTTGCTGCCCGTGTTTTCCAACATGTTGCCCGCCGACCCAGAAATGGATGCACTGATCACCAAAATTCGTGCACCCTACGAATCCAAGTTGTCCGAAAAGCTGGCGGTGACCGATGGTCTGCTGTACCGCCGTGGCAACTTCAATGGCACGGGCGACCAACTGTTGGTGGATGCTTTGCTTGATGTGCAGGGCGCTGAAATTGCCTTTTCGCCAGGCTTCCGTTGGGGCACCACGCTGTTGCCCGGCCAGGCCATCACACGCGAATGGTTGCTGGACATGACGGCCACCACTTATTCCTATGCCACGGTGACGGAAATGACTGGAGAGACCCTGAAAACGGTTTTGGAAGATGTGGCCGACAACCTGTTCAACCCGGACCCTTATTACCAACAAGGCGGGGACATGGTGCGCGTTGGCGGTTTGTCTTACAGCTGCGATCCGGTGGGCCGCATGGGCAGCCGAATCGGAGATTTGCGCCTGAAAGGGCAGTTGATCGAATCAGGTAAAAAATACAAGGTGGCCGGATGGGCCCCTGTGGCTGAAGAAGCTCGCAATCAGGGCAACAAGCAAGTCTGGGATGTGGTGGAGACTTGGCTTAAGGCCCAAGGGGGCCGCGTAAAACCCCGCAAACTCAATGCGCCCAAAATCATTGGGGCCTTGCCAAACCAGGGCTATGCGGGCTGAGTAGACGTTCAGTTGTTGGCTGTGAGCAAAATTTGGGTGAAGTGGTTTTCGGTGGTGTGCAGTAGTGTGCAGTGGCAGGGGCGATCATGAAAAGAAGACAGTTGTTGATGGTCAGTGCCGCCTTGGGCAGTTCGGTGTTGTGGCCCGAAGCCCACTTGTTGGCGCAACAAGCCCAGGACTTTATCGAAGGCCCGCCGGTGAACGATATTCCCGCGCGGCAGTTGACGCCTCATGTCTGGATGATTTATTCACCCGATGGATTTCCAACCCCTGAGAACCGGGGAATGATGGCGAATGTGATGTTTGTCGTGACCACGGCTGGCGTGGTGGTGCTCGATTCGGGAGCCTCATTGCAAATTGGTGAAATGGCGATCCGCATGATTCGCAAGGTCACCGACAAACCCGTTGTCGCTGTTTTCAACAGCCATTACCACGGTGATCATTGGCTTGGTAACCACGCTTTCGTTAAAACTTATGGCGAAAAGTTGCCGATTTACGCACTGCCCGGCACCATCGAAAAACTCAAAGGGACCGAGGGCAACTTGTGGCGTAGCCTGATGGAGCGCTGGACCAACCAATCCACCCTGGGGACCCGGGTTGTTTTGCCCAACACGCCAGTGCAACACGGCCAACTGATTCAGTTTGGCGATGTGACTCTGCGCATGCACCATTACGGCACTGCGCATACGCCCTCAGATTTGTGTGTGGAGGTGGTGCAAGACAAGCTCACTGCTGTGGGCGACATTGCCATGACCAACCGCATTGCCAACATGGACGATGGCTCTTACCCCGGCACTTTCAAGTATTACAAAGCGCTGGAGGCGGCTGCCGGGGAGCAGATATGGGCTCCCGGACATGGGGAGCCGCGCAAGGATTTACTCAAGACCTACGGTGAATTTTTGGCGGGCATCTGGGAGCCCTGCTTGCAAGCGGTCAAAGACGATAAAAGCGAGGCCGAAGCCAAAAGCATGGTGCTCAAAGACCCGCGCGTTCTGGCGCGCGCCAAGTCCATGCAGGGTTATGAAGGCAACATTGGTAAATACATCAGCCTAGCGTACCTTGAGGCCGAAAAAGAGGCGTTCTGATCAGCTGTGTTGATTCCGCCCCTCGGTGTTGGCGCATCATGGGAACAGCGCGTTTGTCTAACTTGATTGGAAATCAGTTTAATTTTTTGTTGGTTACATCAATTCAAAGTTTGATGCCAAATCAAGAGGGTGAGCTTGGCGTAAGCCCCGCCGTGCATCATTGACCCATGAAACAAGCCAACCTTGATTTGAGCCTGGGCGTGAAGAAAACTCGCAAGCGCGAGGTCCTTGATCAGATGGACAAAGTCGTTCCATGGCAGGCTTTAATCGAATTGATCGCGCCTTACTACCCTGAAGGCAAAAAAGGGCGCCCCTCTTTTTCATTGGCAACCATGCTGCGCACGCACTTTTTGCAACAGTGGTTCACCTTGTCGGACCCGGGCACGGAGGATGCGTTCTTTGATGTGCCTTTGTATCGGTAATTTGCCCAGCTCCAAGAGTTCTCGCGCATGCCCGACGAGAGCACTATCTTGCGGTTTCGTCATCGGCTGGAAAAGCACAAGCTGGCCGAGCAAATCCTAGCCACCGTCAACGACTTGCTGATCGAGCGCGGTTTGTTACTCAAGACGGGCACCGTCGTGGACGCCACACTCATTGCGGCCCCCAGCTCCACTAAGAACAGCGACAAAGCCCGCGACCCTGAGATGCACTCCAGCCAAAAAGGCAACCAGTGGCACTTTGGCATGAAGGCCCACATTGGCGCGGATGCTGACTCTGGTCTTGTGCACACCGTGCGGGGCACGTCGGGCAATGTTCACGACGTACTCGAGGGCAACAGCTTGCTGCATGGTCAAGAAGTGGATGCGTATGGCGATGCCGGTTATCAGGGCATCCACAAACGTCCCGATGCCCAATCCGGCGTGACATGGCACGTTGCCATGCGTCCAGGCAAAAGCAGGGCCTTGGACAAGAGCGATCCGCTTGACCAGCTGACAGACAAGATTGAGAAAGCCAAGGCCGGGATTCGAGCCAAGGTGGAGCATCCGTTTCGGGTGATCAAGCGCTAGTTTGGCTATGTCAAAACCCGCTACCGTGGACTGAAGAAGAACACGGCGCAGTTGGTCACTTTGTTTGCCTTGTCCAATTTGTGGATGGTGCGGACCAAGTTGCAAGGGGCGCAGGGATGAGTGCGTCTGCTGCAGGGGTAAATGGTGCCGCCCAAGGCCAAAAGAGGGTTAAACGACTCGAAAAGCGGTGCCAAACTCGGCAGATTGAGCCGAAAACGCGGGAAGTTGAAATCGACGGCCATTTGCCATGACCTGTGGCGAATTATTCAGACCATCCTTAACTCCAAGTAGTTCAGGTGATTGTCCGAAGCCTCATGGCGTCAATGTTGGATTGGCGCTGTCAAGGTGAATGACATCGGTCGTACCGCCTTCACACCGCCTCACAGCAACAGCCGTGCCAGCGTTTGTAGCTGAGGGCCGATCTGTGTAATCAGCCATTCGCGGTTGAGCGCTTTGCCTTGAAATGAACAATTTACTGAAGCGGGTTCTCCTCGATCAATTCGCCCCAACGGAACTGCAACGGCCTGCACATCCTCGTAAATTTCACCTACAGATACGCAGCAGCCATGGCGCGGATATTCGGCCACATTGCGAAGCAACTCGTCTTCATGGCGCTCCCATTCATGCGGCACCTTAAGACGCAGTTGGTTGAGCAGGGCCTCGCGCTCGGCCAGAGTGCACGACATCAGGAAAGCTCTGCCAATGGCTGTACCGACCATGGAGTGTGAGGTCCCGACATCCAAAGGATAGATACGTTTGTTGTCAGACCGGATCGCCTCGATGTAGACGATGTTGAATCGATCCCGGATACCGATCGACACCGACCCGCCCGTTTTGTGTGCGAGATCCAGCATCAACGGCCTTGCACGTCGGCGTATGTTGAACAACTCAAGCATTGGGTGAGCCAACGAGATGACCGCTGAGCCGAGCCGGTACTTGCCCTGGTGCTCATCTTGTGCCAAATAACCCATGGATACCAAGGTGTAGGTGAGGCGCGAGATGGTGGCAGCTGGCAACTGCATTCTTCGCGCAAGTTCACGGTTGCCAAGGACCGGATCTAAGGGCGTAAAACAGCGCAACAATTCCATTCCCCTCGCCAAGGTTGTGGCGAACTGGCGATCACCCGCGTGCTCAAGCAGGCTGACGGGCGTGCGGTAGATCGGGCTGGAGGTTTTTAATTTGTTTGTCATATTGAAACGAATGTCAATATATCGAAATACTGTGGCGGCATCAAGTGCGGTGTCTCCTAACATGACTGTTATGTCTTTCATAAGACATTTAACTGAGACAAAAATGCAAATTAACGATCTGCCCCTGCACGATATTCCGGCCCTCAGTGGTAACAATGCCCCGGTTCAGCAAGAAGATACCTTTGAGAACATGACTGTCATAGGGCAGGTGCCCGCCGACCTCAACGGTCTTTATGTTCGCAATGGTCCTAACGCCTACTACCCCCCTGAATGGCGCTACCACGCCTACGATGGTGACGGCATGTTGCATGCTGTTCGATTCAAAAATGGCCATGTGAGTTACCGGAACCGCTGGGTGCAAACCAGTGCCTTGCAACAAGAGCAGGCTGCCGGTCATTCAATTTGGAAAGGTCTGAAAGAGCCCTGGAACAAAGACAGGCCGGATGAACCACTAAAAAACACCGCCAATACCGATGTGAAATACCATGCGGGCCGCTTGATCAGCATGTGGTACCGCTCAGGACTGCCTTATGCGGTGGATCCCGAAACGCTCGACACTTTGGGCAAGGCTGACTACGATGGGGCCATTTCCCGCATATCTGCCCATTCCCGGCCAGACGAGCACACTGGCGAATTGTTATTTTTTGACTATGACCTCAAGCCACCCTACATGACCTATGGGGTGATTGGCCCAGACCGCAAGTTACGGCACAAGATAGAGATACCGCTCCATGGCCCAGGTCTGCCGCACGACATGGCCTTGACCGAGCACTACACCATCTTGCACGACTTTCCCCTTAAACCCGATCCGGAAGCCCTGGCCGCTGGTCGCTACAAAGTGCGCTTCTTTGAGGACCAACCAAGCCGCTTTGCGGTCGTTCCCCGCTATGGCCAGGCCAGCGAAATCCGTTGGTTCACGGCCAAGCCCGCCTACATGCTGCATGTCGTCAATGCCTGGGAGGAAGGCGATGAGGTGGTGATGTTGGGCACCCCTTACCGCTTGCACCATGACGACCAGGGGCGCCCCGATGCACGCCGACTGGAGCGTACCATTCACCTGCGCCAGCGCGACTTTTTACTTTACGAATGGCGCTTTAACTTGAAGACCGGACAGACCCATGAACGCGCAATAGACGATGTGCTGAACACTGAGTTTCCAGTCATCAACAGCTTGTATCAGGGACGAAAAAATCAGTATTCCTACCATGTGCTCTTTCCGCAAGGTGGGCGCGAAGAACCGCGTTTCCCCGGTCTGGTCAAGTACGACTTAGAGACCGGGGGCTACATTGCGTTCAGCGCTGGCCCGCAGTATTTCTACAACGAACCGGGCTTCGCGCCAAGGGACAACGCACAAACTGAAGACGACGGTTATCTGGTCAGTTTCGTCTGGAATCCCAAGGACCAGCGTTCAGAGATCCAGATTTTCGACTGCAAAGATGCACGACTGGCGCAAGGCCCCGTGGCGCGGGTACTGCTGCCAAGGCGTGTGCCACATGGCTTTCACGCCACTTTTGTTAGCCAGAAGACGATGGACCGTTGGAATTAAGGGATTCGTCATGATTTTGGTCCCACAAGAGCGCATAGACCACTATGTCAGGCTGGGTTGGTGGGGTGAGCTGACTCTGGCTGAGCGCTTTATTGAAATAGCTGAGCAGCAGCCACAGGCGCTGGCCGTTGCCGACCCGCCCAATCGGCAGGCCATCAGTGACCAGGCCCCGCAGCGCTGGAGCTGGTTGGAGCTGTTGGCGCAAGTGGGGCGCTGGTCGGCCTGGTTGCAGGCGAAGGGCCTGAACAAGGACGATGTGCTGGTCATGCAGTTGCCCAACGGTGTGGACATGCATGCGATTTATCTTGCCTGTGCGGTAAGTGGCATTGTGGTCTCCCCCGTTCCAGTGCAATACCGGGCTCACGAGCTCGCGCATGTGTTGCAGATCACGCAGGCACGGATGGCCATCACAACCCTCAGGGTCAATGGTTTTGATCAAGCGCGCGTGTGGGCGAATCTGGCTGAAGCCCAGGATGGGGTGCCGCCTGTCTGGGCGCTGGGCAATGCCAACGCCCCCGATTGGCCGTCAGGCGTTTTACCGCTTCAGTCTGAACTCGATAACACCATCGCATGGACAGCAGAGGGCATGCGTCAGCACATGCTGGCCATTAGCCTGAGCGCTCATGATGTGCTGACCATCTGCTGGACTTCGGGTACGGAAGCTTCTCCTAAAGGCGTACCACGCAACCACAACGAATGGTTAATTGTGGGTCAGTCGGTGGTGGATGCTGGGCAACTGCAGGCAGGAGCCCGACTGCTCATTCCTTTTCCCTTCGTCAACATGGCCGGGCTTTCAACCAGCCTGGCAGCATGGTTGATAGTGGGGGGTGAATTGCACCACCATCATCCGTTTGACTTGGATGTGTTTATTGAGCAACTGCGGTGCGACGCGATGGACTACACAGTGGCGGCACCAGCGGTGCTAAGTTTGCTGCTTAAAGAGCCGAAAAAATTGCAAGGCATCGACCTGTCCCGTTTGAAGCGCGTGGGCTCGGGCGGTGGCCCTGTTGCTGAATGGTTGGTGGAGCAATGCGCTGAAAAACTGGGCGTCGAGGTGGTGAACTATTTTGGCTCCAATGAAGGGGCCGCGCTTTCGTCAGCTCCGCAAGATGTACCTAACCGGCGTCAGCGGGCCAATTATTTTCCGCGTATTGGGGTGGACGGTTTTAATTGGTCACTCTCGAATTCCCGAAAAATTCGCACCCGGCTGGTGAGCTTGGACACCGAAACCGACATCACTACGCCGGGTCAAATTGGAGAGTTACGGTTTGTGGGGCCAACGATTTTTAGCGGTTACTACCGTTCGCCTGAGCTGACTGCTCGCGCTTTTGACGCGCAGGGCTATTACCGAACCGGAGATTTATTTGAGATCGCAGGCGAGCGCAGCCAGTTTTACCGTTTTGCTGGCCGGCACAAAGACATCGTGGTGCGTGGCGGCATGAACATTTCCTGCGAAGAGGTCGAAAATTTGCTGTTGTCCCACCCCAAGGTGCGCGAGGCGGCTGTCATCGGTTGCCCTGACGCTTTATTGGGTGAGCGCTTGTGTGCTGTGGTGGTGATCCTGAATGGCCAGGAGCTGGAGCTGCCCGAATTGTTGCAACACCTCAAAGAGGTGGAGCAGGTGGCGGCCTTCAAGTTGCCAGAGCGCTTGGTGATCGTGCCCGAACTGCCACGTAATCCAGTGGGTAAAGTGCTTAAGCGAAAGCTGCGCGAGCAACTTTTCTTAAACGTGCCCCCCACTCTGACGGAGACAACCGCATGAAGTCCTTGCTTCTTCTGATCCCCAGCACGCTCAACGGTGCCAGGATCAGTCGCCGTTTCGACCCTCGACAGGCAATGGGGACTTTGAAACTGCCTGTGCACGTCATTTTTGGTCGCCAGAATCGCATCACACAACCTGCGTTGTCGCTGACGCTGGCCGACACCATTTCCGTATCCAACTTGCAATGGCTTGCTGATGCGGGCCACATGCTAAAGCTGGCGCATCCTCGCGCCAGCGGGGCAGTTTTTCCTCAGATGCTGCTTGGCAGCGAATAGTCATTTCATAAACAACGGAGACAAACCATGCAAAAACGTCATTTTCTCAAGCTCGCCAGCACGGCTGCCGCAACTGCCTTATGGCCTGCTTCCAGAGCATTTGCTCAAACTTTCCCCGATCGCCCCGTGCGTGTGGTGGTCCCTTTTGCCGCGGGCAATACTCTGGATGCAGCCTTGCGCCAAGTGGCCGAAGAGTTTAAAAAAAGCACTGGGCAATCGATGATCGTGGACAACAAACCTGGCGGCTCAGGTTTCATTGCGGCTCAGGCTGTCATGAATGCGGCACCCGACGGTTACACCTTGCTGATGCCCAACACCAGCATGCTGACTATCAACCCCCATACCTTCAGCCGTTTGCCCTACGACCCTGAGCGCAGTTTTCGCCAAGTGACCGGCTTTGTGGGCGCCTCTATGGTGATGGCCGTACACAGCAGCGTGCCCGCCAACAACTTGAAAGAGTTTGTGGCATGGGCCAAGACCCAGCCTAAGGTGGCCTATGCGTCTTTCACGGCAGGCAACTCGTCTCACTTCGCCGGCGTCATTCTCAATCAGCGCGCTGGCATCGATATGTTGCATGTGCCCTTCAACGGTACACCGCCCGCTGTGCAAAACTTGATCAGCGGCGAAGTCAATGCCGCATTCTTGCCGCTGCTGGCGGTCAAGCCGCATCTGGATTCAGGGCGGGTGAAAGTGATCGCCATTACCAGCCCCACCCGATCACCACTTGTACCGGCGGTTGCCACATTCAAAGAGCAAGGTTTCCCCAGCTTGGAAATTTTCATCTGGTCATCAATTGCTGCTCCTGCAGGCACGCCGGATGCTGTGATTCAGAAGCTCAATGTCGAGATCAACAAAGCCATGCTGACGCCCGAGGTTCGGGAAAAATGGCGTGCCATGGATTTCAATGCGCTGGCCATGAGCCCCGAACAGATTAAAAGCTTTATTGCCGCTGACTACACGCGCTGGGCCGAGGCGGTCAAAATTTCCGGCTTCAAGGCCACCGAATGAGTGAGCGCCTGGCCTTTCGATTGCGCTTGCCGGTGGTGGCCGCGCCCATGTTTTTGGTCTCTGGGCCTGAGCTGGTGCTTGCCGCTTGTCGTGCAGGCATTGTTGGTGCCTTCCCAACACCTAACGCGCGACCGATTGAAGTGCTGGAGGACTGGATGAAGCAGATCACCCAGGGGCTTGCGCGCATGCAAAATGAGCAACCGCCTGAAACCATTGGTCCCTGGTGCGCCAACCTGATCACCCACTCCTCCAACACCCGACTGCCTGAAGACTTGGCGCTGATTGCCAAATACCAGCCCCCTGTGGTGGTCACCGCTTTGGGAAGTCCCAAGCCTGCCATCGACGTGGTGCACGGCTATGGCGGCATTGTGCTGGCGGATGTGATCAACCTGACGCTGGCACGCAAGGCGGTGGCGGGCGGAGCCGATGGGCTGGCCTGCATCACGGCGGGTGCGGGTGGGCACACGGGCTTTTTGTCACCGTTTGCATTTGTCAGCTCGGTGCGCGAATTCTTTGATGGCCTGGTGGTGGTCGGCGGGGGCATCAGTGACGGCTGGGGTGTGGCGGGAGCCATCGCTGCGGGAGCCGACCTGGTTTATATGGGCACACGTTTCATTCCGACCCTTGAGAGCATGGCTGACCCTGCCTATAAACAAATGTTGGTGGACAGCACCGCCGATGATTTGGTGATCAGTGCCAGCATCACCGGCACGCCTGCCAGCTGGCTCAAGCCTTCCCTCAAAGCCAATGGCTTGGACCCCGATCAGTTGCCATCTGCACCGCCCCGCAGTTACGACAGTAACCAGGCCATAGGTGCCAAAAAATGGCGTGACGTTTGGGCTGCCGGACAAGGCGTGGGTGCCATTAAGGCTGTGGAGTCCACCGCCAAAGTGGTGAACCGGCTGGCTGTCGAATACGCCGCAGCGCGGCAGCGATTCTCCAACATGCACTCATTTTGAAACCGCCTCTGTATTTTTAGAACCTGCATGACATCTCAAGTCGTCAATCGCATCCGGCCCTCTTTGATACCGGGCCAGCACCCCTACATGAGTGGGGCATTTGCCCCCAATTACACCGAATTCAACGCGACCGATCTGGAGGTGATTGGCGAAGTTCCAAAACGCCTGAATGGCGTCTACTTGCGCAATACCCAAAACCCGGTGCACCAGCCCTTGGGCACTCCCCACGTTTTCGATGGCGATGGCATGCTGCATTTGCTCAGCTTTCGCCATGGTCAGGTCGAATACCGCAATCGCTTTCTACGCACCAAGGGCTTTATGGAAGAGCAAGCCGCAGGGCGGGCTCTGTACGCAGGCCTCATTGACCCTCCTGGGTTGGCACAGAGGCCCGGTTGGGGTGCGAGGGGTGGCCTCAAAGACACCTCGGCCACCGATGTCATCGTGCATGCTGGTGCTGCTTTGACCACCTTTTACCAGTGTGGCGAGCCCTACCGCTTTGATCCCCGCACACTCGACCCCCTTGGCGTGGCTGATTGGAGCGCCTCGGTGCTTCCAGATAACGGAATTTCTGCCCATCCCAAGGTGTGCCCGCGCACGGGCGACCTTTTGTTTTTTAATTACAGCAAGAACGCACCCTTCATGCACTACGGTGAGGTGGATCGGCATAACCACTTGGTGCACTACGTGCCTGTACCGCTGCCGGGCCCACGCCTACCGCACGACATGATGTTCACTGAAAATTTCGCCATCCTGAACGATTTTCCCCTGCACTGGGACGAGTCTCTGCTGGCAATGGGCAAACACAAACTGATCTACCGTGACGCCCAGCCTGCACGTTTTGCGTTGGTGCCTAGGCGTCATACGCCCCAAACCGGCATCCGTTGGTTTGAGGCCAGTCCGACCTATGTGTTGCATTGGCTCAATGCCTGGGAGGAGGGGGATGAGATCGTGTTGCACGGCTTCCATCAGAAAACCCCCATGCCCAAGCGCGGCTACGACAACACTGGCAATTCTCTTGGGCCTGAGCGCTACGGCCCGACCTTATACGAATGGCGCTTGAACCTGCGCACGGGTCAGGTCCAGGAAAAACGACTGGATGAGAGACCCCTTGAATTCGGCATGATCAACTGTCGCCAATGGGGTAGGCCCTACCGCTATTCATACAACATGGTGGCGCACCCGGGCAGTTTTCTGTTTGATGGCGTGATGCGCTACGACCACACCACGGGCGCTTCTCAGCAGCACCTTTTTGGCGAAGGGCGCTACGGCAGTGAATCCCCCATGGCACCGTGTTTTGACGCTCAGGAAGAGGATGACGGTTACGTGGTCAGCTTTGTCAGTGACCTCCAAACCGACCGGTCCGAGTGCCTGGTCTTGAATGCGCGAGACTTGGATGCAGGGCCTGTGGCCCGCATCATGCTGCCTCACCGCATCAGCAGTGGGACCCATTCATGCTGGGCCGATGCTTGCGAATTCGAGTGATGGACAGACATATTTGAATATCTCTACTTATTTTAATATTTGACTTTGGAGCGACAAATGAACACCCCTACTTATATCCTTGGTGGTTACCAGACAGATTTTTCAAAGGCTTGGTCCCGCCACGGTCAGGACATCTCTGACATCATGCGCGAGACCACGCTGGGCGCACTGAATCAGGCTCGGGTCGAGCCGACGCAAATCGAGAGCATCCATGTTGGCAATGCCTTTGGCGAGCTGCAGCGGAATCAGGCCCACTTGGGTGCCATGGTGGCGCAGGTGGTGCCAGAGTTATGGGGTGCCCCGGCCATGCGGCATGAAGGCGCATGCGCCTCATCGTCGCTTGCGTTGTTGACTGCCATGGCAGAAATCGAAGCCGGTCGTTACGATTGCGTGCTGGTGCTGGGTGCAGAAGAGTTTAAAAATACCGATGGCAACACCGCATCGGTCAACCAGAACGCAGCGGGCTGGCAAGGGCGCGAGGGCTTTGACTGTACCTACATGTGGCCCGCCGCTTTTGGCCGTGTGGCACAAGAGTACGAGCGCCGTTATGGCCTGGACCGTCGACACCTCAATCAGATTGCAGAGATTAATTATGGCAACGCCAAACGCAACCCACTTTCTCAAACGCGCCATTGGCAGTTCAATGAATTGAGCTTCACCGATGATGACGAGGCTAACCCGGTGATCGAGCCCGGCACACGCCGCCAAGATTGTGGTCAGATCACCGATGGCGGTTGCGCGTTGGTCGTCGCATCGGCACGCTTTGCACAGGAGCATGCACGGCGCACAGGTCAGTCGCCGGATACCATGGCGCGCATCAGTGGTTGGGGCCACCGAAATGCGGGATTGCGTCTGTTGGATAAATTTGATCGCAGCGCACAAGAAACTTATGTGTTTCCACATCTGCGCCAGGCATTGGTAGAGGCTTGGCAGCGTGCCGGGGTGGCTGGTGTTCAAGCCATGGACGGCATCGAGACCCATGATTGTTTCACCACCACGGAATACGTGGCCATTGATCACCTAGGGCTGACCCCGCCTGGCCAGAGCTGGCGAGCAGTCGAAGACGGCACCATTGCGCCCGGGGGGGCGTGTCCTATCAACATGAGCGGTGGTCTGATTGGTTGTGGTCATCCTGTGGGTGCAACGGGCGCGCGCATGGTCTTGGATGCAGCGTTGCAAGTGACGGGGCAGGCGGGCGAAATGCAAATCGAAGGCGCACGCCGGATGCAGACACTCAACATTGGGGGCTCCTGCGCTACGGTGGTCAGCTTCGTGGTGGAGCGGGGACATCCCTAAAAACAGCCCTGTGGATGGGGCTAAAACAGGGCATTCCGGTCTCAAGCTGTGTTGATGCAAAGCGCATCAGTCGGCTTATGCTTTGAATTTTATTGGCTGATGTCTTTGCATATCCAGCCATTCGGATATGGAGATTTTGTGAGGGTCGGTGTGCGCAAAGTTGCTTCACTGTTGCGTATCGCAGCCTCTGGACTTGCGCTAAGTTGCTGATTTTGCTTAGTTTTACACTTCTATCGTGCAAGTTAAATCATAAAGCTGGTGCCCCGACAGGAATAATGAAAATCCTTGCAAGCCCCTGTTTATAAGGCTCTCCACATTTAGAAATTGATTTGTACCGTGAAAAATACCGTAAAATATTTTTGTGTCTCCAAAAAGAGACGGTACGATACAAAGTGACACTTTGTACGATGCTGCAAACGGAAAAAGGCCACCCGGTCAGGATGGCCCTTCACTGATTCAATCCCTCGAACGTCTACCGGCTTGAACCCAGGTTATTGCAATGGTTTTCAGTCGCTACCTTGCTCTGTTTTGGTCGGCCGGGCTTTTTTCGTTCAGGCACGAAAGCGCTTTTGAAGGCTTGGAACGCCTTGTCTTCACGGGCCTTGCAGCACAGGTGATAGGTTTTCCTCCATTCGCGCTCCCCATCGGGTGAACGTAAGTAGATTTCGGCCCTCAGTGCTTCAGCCTTTTCACCAACAAGAATCGTTTTCAAGCTGGGTTTGTTCTCTAAATTCCATTCGACGATCCAGTAATCGCCCCTGATCCACAGCTTCATACCCCCCTTGAGGCCAGCAGGGCGCGTTCTTTTGAGTGAGTAACAAAACTGTCCAATGACCCAGGTTGCACGTTCTTGAGCGTCTGGCCATTTCAAGCCAGGGGGAATCAAGCCTTCGTCCTCTAGTTGTGCGCGTGACCCTTTAAAGGCAGGGGAGAACAATCGACTGGTTGGCAGGCTCACAACGAAAACGGGCTCGACAATGACCACTCCAGCGGCCTCGACCGTGGCATTGGGCTTGGCGTCGGTACTCACGCGGCCACCTTCATATCGGGGTACGTGAAGCGCTCAACAACTGCCCTTAGGTCGTCTACCTTGTCTGACAATGCCCACATGAAACAGTCCTGAATTTCATCGTTCAAGTCTCTGAAAGACTGCCCACAATCGCCAAAGGTGACTGCACACATGCCTTGCAATTGCAAAACAAGGATGTTGATCCTGTCCAAGGCTTCACGAATCCGTTTCTTCTCGATTTCGGCTTCAGGGCTTGAAATCACGGGGCTTGCAATCTCAGGGCTTGCAACAACGGGGGTTTGTTTAGGGGCTTTCATGCTGCACCGCCTTTGCCAGCGCCAGCAGCTTGGAGGGTGTTCATCGCGCCCATGGCCTGAATGGTTTTACGCATTGCCCCAGGTACGTTAGCCCCCTCTCGCAAATAGTGAAGGGCCATCGAAAGCGCGTTCTCTGCCTCTTGCTGGGCGCTCAAAAGGCGACTGTCCTCTACGGACTTGACCAACTGCAGGTGTTTGTTGATCTGATTGACCATCTCCACGGCCAAGGTTTTAGCAATCGCGGGTTTTGGGTTTTTAGCGGGGTTTGACATGGTTTCATGCTCCTTATCGAGACTTGATAACCACTCGCAACGTTTTCCAGCGTAGCGGGTGGACTGGATGTGAAAAACACGCAATAAGACGTGCGCCAGGCGTTACCGCTTTGGCCATCCAGTCCAAAAACTTGACCCATCGCCGTGACGTGGGCATCTTCAGACGTGACAAAACCTCACTATCGGGGAGGTTGCACCGCTTATTGAAAAGGTGTTTTTCAGGCACCGGCCCCGGTTAGGGGTTGCCCGTAATGTAAGCCCAAAACGTCAACGCCTGCAAGGTTTATTTTTGAGGGCGTTCGTTTTCGTGAACCTCATGGGATTCACGTCATGGCCGGTTTCAGGTCATGGTGACTAGCGAACGCCGCACCTCTGAGGCTCGGCTTTGGCTACACCCCAGGTAACGACGAATCCCCGTGACCGTGGGCTTGATATCTCCCATGGCCACCGCATCGCGCAAAAACTGGATGGTGTCGGTTGGTGTCGGTGTCGTTGTCGTTACAGGTTCAGGCAGGTTAGCCACCGGCTCAGGTTCAGGCGGGGTTATGACCGCATGGGCGGCAACCCGCACCGGCTCAGGGCGCAAAGCAACACGCCATAAAACCATGCCCACAATTTCCAACAATGCCGCCGTGACCATGCTTATCAACAGCGTGACCGATTGGTGACTCATGCCCGTGACTGAAGAAATCCCTTTGGTTATTGGGTCGGTCACGACAACATGATCCCCGTGACTCGCTTCAATGGCGCGTGTTTTTGCCAGCGTGACCAACTCTGTACGAAGTGCCACCGCGTTTTGTGACTCAAGTAATTCGACCTGCAAGGCTTGCCGCTTTTCGGGCGATTGATCGCGTGCCAGCAAGGCGGCAACCACAGACACCGGGCGGGATTTGGTGCCATCCAGTGCGACTTGTAGCGCATTTTGTTGGGCATCAAGTGCCAGGGCTTTGGTATTGCTTTGGCGCTCTTGCTGGGTAGCTGCAGCTTGTTCCCCTGCGTTCATCAAAAACCCGGCATGGCCATGAATTGCCACCACCAGGCATAACCCCCATAACGGCCAAACCGCGCGTGACTTGGTAAGGCTTGGCAGCAGGTGAACAGCAGCGACCACGAAGGCGGCTAGGGCAACCATCAGCACCCGATCTATTCCACTGGCTGCGCGTTGCCAGGCAGACACCCCGGCCATACCCACGGCTACCAACAACACACCTACACCCAGCGCCAGCGCCAAACGCTTCATAAATCAAGCGGTAAACAGGGATTCGTCTGCACTGATCTCAAGGATTCCAGCTTTGAACGAATCCATTTTCAATTCGATTCGCGCCCGATCTGCCACCCTTTGCGCGTCCACACACGCCTTGTTTAAGGCTTGAATCGCGGCCTCCAAACGGGTTCCACCCCGAACGCCTTCCCACACCTCTGGATTAAGTTCGACCATGCGATCGAAAGCCGCTTTCACTGTTCCCGTGGCTGCCATGATCTTGGCCATTCCGTCCACGTTGACCCCGGTTGAACGGGCAAGGCTCGCCAGGGCTTTGGCGTTGTCTTGGAACATGACCTTGAAAAATGCTTTGTTGGCATCCATGATTGCGGCCTCCCACTCGGTACCCGGTGCCCGGCATTCAAAGTCAAAATCGCACACGCCTAGCAAGTAGTCGGTAGTTACGCCATAAACACGGGCTGCGATCACCGGCATCGATCTTGCAAATGACTCGCCCATTTCGATCTTGGCAAGTGGGCTGCTGTTGCTGAAGCCCAATAGTTTTGCAGCTTCCAGTTGAGGTAATCCGTTTATGTCTACCCGGGCGCGATACATGCGCTCGGCAAACACTCGCCGGATTTTGGCCTCCTCAGCACGACTGGCCTTCTCGCTGGGAGGCGCTACCCAATCCAAAACTTGGTGATCGTGCCTTTCGGCTACTTGCCTATACGCTCGTGGAATGTAGCCAGGTCGCTTTGCATCGGTCATCAGTGCCTTGTTGATTGGTTTGTTGGTTGCTATTCATTCTCGCCGCCTATCGCCTTCATTGCGCGTCGTGATAGCTATTTATCCACCACCACCCCCCGATAACCCACCCGTCACGATGTGGGCAAGTGGCCTGCTTCTCAGGTCGCGGCCTACCAACTCTTTTCCGCCCGATACCACCACCGTTACCGGCTTTTGGTTGGTCATTGTCTCGGTTGGAACCGAATAAATGGCGGGCGACATTTCTGGAATCCTTGGCATGACTGCGGCCACCGTTGGAATTGACGGGATCGCTATCGCCCCGGCCGTTACAACGGCTCTAGGCGTTGGAATGGCAGGCGGGGTGAAGGTGGCGTTTGTGGTGGCGTTTGCAGTTGCAGTTGCCCGGGCATCCTGCGCAAACACTTCACCCCTGCGCATCACTTCGCCCATGCGGTTGTAGGCTTCGCTTGCCTTGACCGTACCATCCCCGTAAAGGCTCTTGTTTCCATTTATGACTGCCTCTATGCGGGCGCGTTCTTTATCGGTCTTAACGCCTCCCTGCGACAAGGCTTCACGCACGTTTAACCCGGCTTCCATGCCTTTTATCAACTTGGTGGCATCACTCGCCCCTAAATTGTGGTTTGCGTACACGTTGGCATCGTCGTCCTTGCCGCCGTTTGCCCGGCCCCGTTCAATGTTCTCCTTGGTCAGCTCTGCCAGCATCGAAGCCTGAAGCCCCTTGTCCCCGCGCAACTTGTCGGCATCGGTCTTAGTCAGCTTTCCGGCCCCCTCAACACCGTACTTAGCCCCGTGCTTGTTCAACATTTCGGTCCAAGTGCTATCAATGAACTGCCCAAACCCGTGCGCTGAAGAAATCAGGCTTCCATCTTTACGTTTAGGGGCTGCGGTTGAATCAAACTTGCTTTCATACGCTGCAATCTTGGCAACAATGCCAGGGTCTACACCGGCTTTGGTGGATGCACCCACCAAGTAGTCTTTAGCCGATTTCCAGCCATCGGCGAGTTTCCCGCCCACCAGTCCTGCACCGCGCGCCATGACCGTGTTCTTCAGGGCATCGCCTACCTGCCCGGCCTTTTCCTTGCCAGCGTCAACAACAGCGCCCACCCCTTGAACCGTCTTGTCCTTTGCGGCTACTGCGTTCGTCATAACCGCATCTTTTGCGGCCATCACTTTGCCCGCCGCCGCTTCGGCCAGGCTTGCCGCCTTTTGCTTTAGCGCCGGTAAATCAATGCCCACTTTGCCCAGCAAGACAGTTACGCCTATGGATAGGTCATCAAACACGCCCCGGGCTTTATCCAAGACACCGCCAAAAACAGTCAGGGCCGATCCCCATTTGTCCTCAAACCATTTTGTCGTTCCCGCCCACGCCGTGACCATGGTGTCGGTGGTTTTGCCCCATACCCGCGAAATCATTCCGGGAATGTCTGCGGCCCGGATCTCAGTCACCCAGCCCCCCACGGTAGCGCCCACAATGTCGCCGCCCTTTTCTCCAAAAAACCCACCGGCAACCGCGCCAACCACGCCCCCGATGGCTAAACCAACAGGCCCGGCCCATGCACCGATCGCCGCGCCCGCCGCGCCGCCCGCCATCATTCCGGCAATAGAACCCGCGCCGCCTCCAATGGCTTTGCCGGTTGACTTGTCTTTTTCGGCCCGCGTTGTGGTGTCGTCTGTCTCGCTTGCCAATACCCCGGCCCCCGCGCCCACGGCTGCCAGCAGCGAACCCAATAACGGTACCCGCTTCAAGACACTGCCCACGCCGCTACCGGCTCTGGCCAGTAAGCCTGCGGGCTTTGCTTCGCCCATTGTCTTGCCCGCCGCATCAAGGCCAGGCAAAGCGCCAGGCAGGTTTAGTTTTGTACCCGTTACGGCCTTGCCGCTTGCCTGCGTTGGTGCGCCTGCCCCCATGGTTGGCTGGGTTATGGCCCTTTTGGGCAACAGTGCTGCGGGCATCAAACCCGTTGCCAGTTTGGCCAGCAAGCCCACGCCGGGTAACTTCATCAACAAGCCAAACCCGGCCATGACCGCCGCCCCAATGGCTGCAATCAAGGGGCCTGCGAACATCATGAGCATCCCCCAAAAGCCGCCGTCCTTGCCCTCGCCGGGTTTGGCCTCGATCTCTTTTAGAACCCTCAACTGCGCACGGTTGAACACCGATTCTTCACGTCTGAGACTTCTCAACTCGCCAAAAAACCGACGAAACCACGGTGTCGGTGCGTCTCCAGGCTTTGCTTTGCCCATACCCATGACACCGTTGAACACCGGCGAAGCCACGGCCCCCATGAAACCCGTTAACGACTTGACCCCCTGAATCGCTCCACCCGCCAAACCCGCGATCTCCTGCGCCGCTTTGATATTGGGGTCAACTTCTTCAGCTCCACTTAAATCGGGCCCGGCGATACGGTCTCGAATGTCGCCCAGCAGTTTGCGCATCTTGCTGCCCGATTCGTCTGAGTCGCCGTCCTTGGTGAACCGGCCTTTTTCATCTCGCCCACCGGCTGCGGTTGAACCGGCTCCAGTCACTGAACCAGGTTTAACCATTGAACCAGGTGCAACAGGTTTTGCAGGCGTTCCACTGAACCCAATCAATCGCTCCATAGCTTTAGGCGAAAGGATAGGCGCTTTAGGATCGACGGCTAGAACCGGTTTGGCAGGTTTCACGTCCGACATAAACCGGCCCATGGCATCCCTGAAACGCTCGTCTTGCTTGGTGCGCTCTGGATTGTCAATTCTTGGTGTGGCTATCACCATGCCCGATGCGATATCTCTGGCCAGTAACGATTGGTTTATTTTTAAAGTCAGCTTTGGCGTTGCAATAGTCTGAGCGTTTGCACTTGCAACGGAACGAACGCCGGGATTCTTGCCCTCGTTTTCTTCAGGCTTATCAGCGTCATTTGCAGCACGCTTGTCACTGCCAGCCTTGCCTTTTCTGGCCTCCATCATCAAGCGCATGGCCCGCACGTCATCTATCAAGCGTGCCAACATAGCGTGTTCGTTTTTCGATGGATTCAGGGGGCGGCCGATTAGGAATCCATCGGAATCAGATTGAAGTTTGTGTTCATTCATGCTCAACCACCATAGCCACCAGGCTCAAAATCAACTCGTTCTCTCCCACATCGCCCACATCGCCCAGATCATCATCCATGGAAACGCCGTGGGTCAGCTCAACGCGATAGCTTTGGCTTGTGTTAGTTCCAATTTGTAGAACAACAAAGTCACCCATTCGGGGTTCTGTCGGTCCAACGGGGCTGTCTTTAAAGTTATCAATTTCATAAGCAGCACGAACCCGCGATTCGTCTACGCTAATGGATAGCAGGGCCACGCGCATATCTGCCAACCGGCATAGGGTAGGCTCAATCTGGTCCATCTCTGCCCATCGTTCTGGGTCAACGTCGTCATCAAATAAGGGTGTACCGTCCACGTCTAGGATCAGGTGGCGCATCAATAGGGCGGGATTGGCGTTGCTTCCCAGCAGGGGCTTTGTCGGTTGGTTGTTTATGAGGATGGCCATGTTTGCTTTATTTCGTTGGCTTTGTGGAGAGGATCGCCGCCGCTACCCGGTCAGCATCAGCACGGCTTACACCCATGGCCAGTAGGCGCGTGCGAGTTGTCACGGCTTCACGCTCTAACGCCTCACGGGTCATTGGTTTGGTCTGAATTTTTGGTATCTTGCCCATCAATAGGGCCTTCAGCTTGTTTGCCACCTTCTCCACATCGCGGGGTTTGGCGGCTTGAACCGTCGTGATCTTGCTTGCCTGCGACTTCTCAACCGACAAAACAGTTTTGCGGGTCTTGCCTGCCAGTCGCTCACGCTCTTGCCGGATAGCTCGGGCGATCAAGCCACGGATAGCGCCGCCTCGGTCCAACTCGACCATGACCCTTAAAACGTGTTTGCAGGCAACGCCACTAAGGGTAGGGTTTTTAATCTTGGGAAACCCGGTTTCCACACGGCCATGGTTCCAGCCGCCTATCGTGGCTATGTAGCGATAGAAAAAGGTATGTCTGCCACAGTCACATTCAAAACGAACGGGCTGTTCAGTCGCCGTTTTAGCTGCCGCTAGGGTGGTGGCAGGGCTACCCACTGCCTGCGACCAGCCGCTCAACTCGACCTGCACAATATGGCGTGTAGCCGCGTACTTTCGGCTGGCCGATGTTTGAAAACTGACATTACCGGCGGCAAACCGAAACGGTACGGCGTGATTGATTTCATCTTTTGATCTGGCCAGGTCAATAGGCGTGCTTTGCGCTACGACCTCTTTTGCCAGAATCCCCCCAATGTTTTTGCGGTCCGCTTGCAGCTTGGACACGGCGCGCTTGAACACATGCAGGTCTTCAGTCGTGATAGGTCTAGGCTTGCCACCCAGCGTAGTCAGCAGCTTTGCCGCCGCCGCCGTGTTCTTCCTGCCAGAAACCCCCACCATCTCAGGTGTCAGGATGCGTTCAGATCCTTGTCGCCGGGTTAAGTCAGCAGCAGCTAGTGCTTTGGATTCGCCATGCAGGGCTTTGCTTGAAACGATCTTCATCAAATCGCTCTCCCATACGTAGCGTTCCAATCGGACTGATCTAACGCCGTCAAACTGCAAAGCGTGACCTGCACCACGGCCGATATCCGGTTGCCACGCGCATCAATCGGGGCATCCAGTGGGTCACTTACGGATTCAATGACCATGGGTTGAAATATTCGGTTCTTGTACGTGAAGCCAACGACGGTAGGAACGACGCTTGGCATCAACGAGAGGGGGTCGGCATCTGAGTTGAAGAACTCAGCTAGAACGCCGTCTTTGGCCAGGTACGAAGGCAACGCCCAGCCTTGAAGGGTCTTCAATGGGTTCTCTACCTCTTCAATTGGATCTTTAAACGCCCTCAAAAACGCCGTGATCTGGATTTTTATGGGAGGCATGCCGCTAAACACTTGAGTGCTGTTCAGCTTAGTTACACCGCTTCGACCGACCAATTGACGGGCGGTTTCATTTAGCTTGTCGGTGGTGTTTTTGGCCCCTTTGAATTTGGCCCCCAGCGCCAGCAGCACGCCCGAAAAAAGTCCGGCCTGCGCCATTTGGGCCAAATCCGGAAACTTGCTTTCCACCCCTGCACCCTCGAACGGACTTTGCCATGTGGGCGCGATATCAAGGCTTGCCTGAGTCAAGGGGGCTTTGAATGGGGTCTCTGAATTATCACGGGTCCACAGCGTGTTATCGCCGGTGCGCTTCATTGGGTAGATATGTCCGATTAAGTGGGGGCTTAGGCCGGTAAACGAGTTGTTCATTTGGCTTTGTCGCCGTTAAGCGCCCGCTTGCGCGCCTGCATGGATTCTTTTTGCTTGACCCAAACCCCGTTCAGCTTAGCCTCGGCATAACTCCGCTCAAGGTCAGCCTTCTCATCAGGACTGAATCCAGTCACATCGTTCAACTCAAGGTCAACGGACTGGTTTGGACGGCCGTGGGCTCTATCAAGGATTGAATTGGCAGCGGCTACCCGCACCATGCCCCCCTGCGCAGGATCTTTAAACAGTGCTGCAAGGGCGGCAACAGCGGCATCCGTATGGACACCCGCCAATTCTCGCAAAGCCTTCTTCTCGACTGATACAGCGCCAGCAGGACGGCCCGCGCCGGGTCTTGATCCGCCAGCAGTCGCCTTTGGTTTTGCGGGTGGTTTTTTGACAGGTAGCGACTTTATTGGTTTGATTAATTTTGATTGTTTATCAGGGCGGTGCAATTTTTGGGGTGCTTTAGTGGACATGGGCACCGCCCGTAACGTCAGGGCAGGCAAGGCGATGTAATTCCGCCTCGACGGCCATCAACTCGCCCTCAACAGCACGCGCAAAAAAGACAACTGCCATCAGGACAGGACTTTCAAGCAACCAATTTGAAAGGGTGGCCTCTGAAATCCCTGATTTGGCCAGCAATTCGCGCATTGCAGGCAGGTTATCGGTCTCGCCCTTTTGGTCCAGGTCCAATGCTGATTTCACATACCTTTTTGCCAGAAATTCTGCGAGTTGTGAGGCGGTGGTTATGGGGGTGGTCATTTGGCAGTCTTCCAAAAAGGTGGTTGTTGAATAAACAGTTTGGCGAACTCGGCATTTGGGCCATTTGCCTGAATGATGGTCAGCAACATCGCTTGTTGCGCCGTAAAAGCGGCCTCGCAGGCGGTGGCGAAGGCCGGATAGGCGGCAAACCAATCACGCAATACTTGGATGCTTACGCCCACATCAACTGCGAACCGCTCGAAAGTCGGAAAGTCTTTAGCGTCCCCGTTTTTTCTAAAACTCTTGGCCAAACGCTCGGCATAGTTGGCTGCGTACTTGCCTTTGTGAGTCAGATTTTTCGCTCCAACCGGGCGGCCGATCTTAGGCGTGCTCATTTGGCGACACCGAAAGCGACGGCGTAACTTGTTGGTCCAGGCGGCTGCATCACCGTGTGATCCTTGACGATCTGGGGCGCGTCGTTCGCATCACCGGTGAAAATGAACCGGGCGATAGCTGCACGGTCGTTTCTGGCTTGCTTGGATTCGGCAACTGCCAGCGCCAGCGCATTGGTGGTTGCTTCACCCGCGATTGATTCAGCCTGAACCATTTCAACACCGGCATCAACCAGGGCATCGATTTTTGATTGGCGGGCTTTTTCTGAGGCCGTTACCGCGCCATCGCACATTACGATTCGCTTGATCAAAATTGCGTCCAAATCGAGGGCCAACGCAATCAATGGCTTTACTGCCTCGTTCGTTTCGTCGGCCATCGAATCCCAGGCGGCTGCACATTGGGCCATTTCAGCGGCTAGCGTTTCAATCAAGTTTGCCAAACGCTCCACGGCCTCAATGGGGGTTGAGTCCTTATCCGCGTGCTTCATGGCAAGGGACACCACCGCGCCGTTGTGCATCAGCCCTTGTGAGGCTTTTGTTATGGCAACCTGAAGCGAAGCAATGGCGGCTTTTAAACCGTCGTCTAGGCGAAGCTGTTTAAGGAGGTCGGTTGAGGGGGTGGCAAAGTATTTCATGGGGTTTCCTGTGTTGTTGTTGTAGAGTTTGACGGGGCTTTCTTGGTACTTAACCGGTGTTTTCCGATTTGGGCGTTCGTCAATCCCCGACCTCTCGCCTTATGCCCAGCGCCTCGTTGGCGAATCGAAGCGAAACCGGCCGTAACTTCTCGCCTTCCTCATATCGACCCATAATCCGGCGCGCCCAGGCTTTGTGATCAAATTTTTGCGCCAGTGGTGCAGTTGCTGCCAGCACGGTTGCCAGTTTCGAGATTTCAGCCCTTACGCGTTCAGGGTCTGCTTTTGGCTCTGGCAATTTCTGGATTTCAGGGTATGGCGCTTGGCGGCAAATGTTCCTGAACTCGATCACATTTGGCGATCTGGGTGGCAGGTTTTCAAGTGCCCATTCAATTGCGCTCAGTCGCTCGGCATAGATTGAAAGCTCATGCGCCCAAAGGCTTTTTATGGCATTGCCATCAAGCCCCTGCCAACGGTTCACCCACTCATTCCCGTAAGTTGCTATCAGTCTGTCAAACAGGCGATTAATCTCCTTCAATGGCAATGACATCATCATCTCCTTGTTCAATAAATTCATAGGTTTGAAGGTGTTTTGCAGCGACACCGGGCGCAAAATCCGCGATCCGCTCAGCCCTCAAACGGGCATCACGTTCGTAAAAGGATTCGGTTTGTTGCATCGCCTTGCTTGCAGGTGCAGCGCGTTCAGCTCGAACCCAGTTCCTCCACGTAGCGAGCCAATCGGTTTTCCTGCCTTTCGCACCAGGAATGGCCGTCCAATAGTCGGCAAACCGTGCTGCGGTCTCGCTGGGTATCAGGTCTGGCCTTGTTTCTTCTGCCCATGCTTTCCAGTCGTCTGGCAATGTCCAATTTTTTGGCAGGCGTGAGCCGCTAGGCGAAGCTGTCCCCGCACCCGTCCCCGTCTCTCTCTCTCTCTTTTCTTCTTTCAAAGGTAGTGGTAGGGGGAGGGGTAG
>Ga0315903_10001356_pt1 | contig 37077 bp, 53 predicted proteins | sample LakEriMetagenome_7_FD_203524 | JGI IMG/M metagenome (GOLD analysis project Ga0315903, IMG submission 203524) | Freshwater fungal communities from buoy surface, Lake Erie, Ohio, United States - Buoy 2 MA119 | ecosystem: Environmental > Aquatic > Freshwater > Lake | place: USA: Lake Erie, Ohio...
CGAAATGAAAAGAGTGAACCTGCATGACATCCGGATCGATGGCGGCACCCAAAGCCGTGTAGTGATCGATCAACCCACGGTGTACCACTACATCGAGTGTGCCAAAGGCGGCGACGAGTTCCCGCCCTTGGAGACAGTTTTTGATGGGGCAACGCACTGGCTGGTCGATGGTTTCCACCGCTACCACGCCTACAAGCTGATGGGCCTCAAGCAAGCCGATGTGAACTACAAGCCCGGCACGCAATCAGAGGCCCAGATCATCTCGTTTGGCGTCAACGGCAGGCACGGCAAGCCTCGCACGGTGGAGGACAAGCGCAACGCAGTCGAGATGGCCTTGGCGCACCCAGACCTCAAAGACGCCACCATGTACGAGATCGCCAAAATCTGCTGCGTGTCTCAGCCATTCGTTGCTGGCGTGAAAGACCCGGAGAAGAAGAAAAAGCAAAAAGAGGCCAAAGACAAGAGCATCAAAAAGAAGGCCGAAGAACTCCACGCTCAGGAAGCGGCAGAGACTGCTAATCCGATTAGTATCGAAAAAGCAACACATAGGGAAACCCCTGATCTAAATACTGGTGCTGGCCCAGATGAGGAGGAGTTGAGAGCCAATGAACTGGCACTGCAAGCCGACATGGACATCATGTACAAGATGCTCGAGGCTGACGATGCACTGGCTGTTGCACACGAGGAAATCAAGCGCCTGAACCTTGCCTACGCCCAACTGGACGTGCGCTTCAAGGGCCTGATGAACGAGCGCAACCAAGCCGTCAAGATGGTCAAGGAACTGCAAAAGCAAATCGACAAGTCGAAAGCCAAAAAATGAACCAAACCCTAGCGCCACGTGAGCGTGATGATGGATTTCCAACACCCCGCCAATTTCAACTGACTGCCCACAATGCCCTTCGCCAAGGGTTTCGTGATGGCCACAAGAACCAGATCATCATGGCCCCCACAGGGGCTGGGAAGACATACCTTGGTCTGCGCATCTGCAACGAGGCCATCCAAAAGGGCAAGCGCGCAGTGTTCCTGTGCGACCGCACCACGCTGATCGACCAGACCTCTGAGGTGGCTGACCGATACGGCCTGTACGACCACGGCATCATCCAAGCCAAGCACTGGCGTCGCCGCCCTGATGAACTGCTTCAGATTGCCTCTGTGCAGACCATTGGCAAGCGAGGCTTTTGGCCAAAGATGGACGTGCTCGTCGTGGACGAGGCCCACACCACCTACAAGGCGTGGACTGAGTTTGCAATGAGCACTGGCGCGGCCGTGATCGGTCTGTCGGCCACGCCCTTCACTGTGGGGCTGGGCAAGATATTCTCGAACCTGATCAACGCCACCACGATGTACGACCTGACGCAGAACGGCGTGCTGGTGCCCATGCGCATCTTCTCGTGCTCCAAGCCCGACATGACTGGTGCTGAGACCTCTGGCGGCGAGTGGACGGACAAGGCTGCTGAGGAGCGCGAACTCAAGATCGTGGGTGACGTGGTGGCCGACTGGCAGCGTTTTGGTGACAACCGCAAGACGATTGTGTTTGGTGCCACCATCAAGCACTGCGAAGAGTTGTGCCGCCAATTCATCAACGCTGGCGTCATGGCGGCTGTGTTCACGTCGGACACCACCAAGAAGGAGCGCGAAGACCTCTTGAAGGAGTACAGGAAGCCCAACAGCCACCTGAAGGTCTTGATCAGTGTCGAGGCCTTGGCCAAGGGTTTTGACGTGCCTGACGTGGGCTGTATCTGCGATGCGCGCCCTTTGCGCAAGTCACTGTCCACTGCCATCCAGATGTGGGGCCGGGGCCTGCGGTCGTCGCTCGAGACCGGAAAGCAGGACTGCCACCTGCTGGACTTCAGCGGCAACATCATTCGCTTCTTCGAGGACTTCAACGACATCTACTTCAACGGGCTGGATTCGCTTGACTCTGGCGACAAGCTGGACAAGAAGATTCGCACGCAAGAGGAATTCGAGCCCAAGGGGTGCCCACGCTGCGGCTACACGCCGTTTCACAAGCGGTGCATGGCCTGTGGCTTTGAGAAGGTGTCGTCGCAAGTGAGCGAGGCCCTGCCGGGTCACATGAAGGAAATCTTCATCGGTGAGGGCAAGAACAAGAAGAAGCTGGCCGACAACGCCGAGCACTTGTGGCATCAAGTGGTGGCGTATGCCAAGCACCATAGTGCGCCCGAGAAGCAGTCAGCGCGTGCATGGCACCTGTTCAAGCAGATCACTGGCCAAGAGACACAATGGGCATTCTCGAAAGCGCCTGCGGTCGAGATCACCAAGAACGTGTACAACAAGATTCAACAGATGAACATCGCCTACAAAAAGGGCATGGCCAGCGGCTGGAAGAGTGCAGGAGGGCACAAAGCATGACTTTCATTGACTTCGCACGGGCACACGGCGTGTCCATTGACCCCAACCGCCTGTATGCCTCCGACAAGATCAAGCGCTGCGGCACTGTCGAGCGCCCGAACTCTGGCAACGGTGCTTATTTCTGGGATGGCCAGCGCGGATGGGTCATGGACTGGTCAGGAGAGGCCAGAGTGGTCTGGTACGAAGACCCGCATGCCAAGCCTTGGACAGACGAAGAAAAGCGCGCATGGGCCGCAAAAAGGGCCTCAGCGGCCACTGAGCAGGAGAAGAAGTACCAGAACGCCGCCTTCCAAGCCGACGTGACCCTGCGCAGCGCCAAGTACGACCACCACCCCTACCTCGAGATCAAGGGCTTCAAGGAGACCCGTGGGCTGGTGCTGGACGACAAGCTGCTGATCCCGATGCGCAACGTCTCCAACAACAAATTGCAGGGCTACCAGTCGATCCGCTGGGACATGCAAGAGCGCAAGTACGAGAAGAAGATGCTGCACGGCATGCGCGCCAAGAATGCGGTGCTGTACCTTGGGGCGCGTGATGCTGAGGAGTGCTGGCTTGTGGAGGGCTTTGCCACCGGGCTGTCTGTGCGGCACGCCCTGCGCAGTGTGGGCATCCCGGCATCGGTGGTGATTTGCTTCAGCGCCAGCAACATGGTTCAAGTGGCCGACCAAATCAAGGGCAAGCGGTTCATCTTTGCAGACAACGACGAGAGCAAGACGGGCGAGAAGTCAGCAATTGCGACAGGCCTGCCGTGGACGATGGCCGACCAAGTTGGCTACGACGCAAACGACCTGCATTTGAAGGACAGCTTGTTTGCTGTGGTGGGCAAAATGATGGAGGTTCGACAGAGGGAAATGGTATACTTCTGACCTTCGAAAAGTCGTGCTGATGGACTGAAAACACCAGCGCCAACACACATGAGCATTGTCCTCTGGGGTTTCCCGGAGGCCCGGAACAGTGTTCAGTTGTGTTGGTGTGGTTTAGAAGTTTGTAAAACGACTGCGAATTGACGCAGCAGACGCTGGACTCACAATCAGCCACCAACACTTGACAAAGGTTTCCCGGTTTACCTTAAAATCGGGGCACTGCTGGAATTGGAAAGCCAGCATGAAGAATCGCTAAGTCAGACTCCGGCCCCGTAAGGGGTTGTTGGTGCCCACAAGGTGCCAGCCTTTCCAAACGGGGTCTGTCTTAGCGATTTTTTTTGGCCCAGCCACTTCCCGTACTCCGCACGAAAGTAGGGGCCGCAAGTGGGGCCGCTCGGAAGGAAACCGCGACACGGTATGCAACCGTGGACTTGATGATGGTGAAAGCAAGGTACTTAGGCACGGTGAGAGGGCTTGCCCGTTAGGCTGTACCAGCGCCCGGAGCCGCTTAGGGCCACCATCATCAAGTCCATGGGCTAGGGGGCAGTTCCCGAATAATCCGTGCGGCTGGTCGAATCATCAAGCCGAGGGGTAGACGGTACTCAATCCGTCACATGATGATCCTGTTCAACAGGGGTGAAGCACCTTCCCTCTCTACCTCACGTCTGGGGTAGGGGGGTCTTTGGGTGAAAGGATTGATTGGGGTCAATGAGGGGGCAAATTCCGGCCTCGCTCGAATCAAACTTCATGTTAGACTGGCGCAATTTAACGGAGAGAGAAAATGGATCAACTCGAAGAGATGCATTACTTTGCAACGCCTGTCTACGTGGTGCATAAGCCTGAATTCATTGACGCTGTGCGCACGGTGTCCAGCCGCTACGAAGAGGTCTCTCGTGAGCGCAAAAAGAACCCTGACTACGTCAACCTGATGACTGCCAGCTACGCGCATGAGCAGGAGTTGCAAGACTTCTCTCAGTACGTCTCGCAGACTGCTTGGAACATCCTTGCGTCGCAGGGCTACAACATGGATCAGTTGGTGACCTACTTCACCGAGATGTGGACGCAAGAGCACAACCACCTGTCCTCCATGGAGACCCATGTCCACGGGGCTGGATGCCAGATCAGCGCGTTCTATTTCATCGACGTGCCCGAAAACGCCTGCAAGCTGGTGGTGCATGATCCCCGGCCCGGCAAAGTGATCATTAACCTGCCCGAGAAGGACGCCAGCCAGATCACCTTGGGGTCGCACCAGATCGTGTTCACACCCAAGCCCGGCGCGCTGATTTTGCTCAATGCATGGGTGCCCCACTCCTTCACCAAAAACATGGGCAATGAGTCCATGCGATTCGTTCACATGAACCTGTCGGTGGCTGTCGGTGATGAGCCCAAAGAGGACAACTCTGTGGAGGTGATATGAAGTTCCGCATCCGATTCAACAAGTCTGCTGGCCAAGAGGGGCGCGGCACCAAGGATCACGTGTGGCGCGTGTTCGCAGGCAAGAAGGAATATCTGGCCAAGAACGTCATCCTGATCGTGCCCAGCCGCAGCGAAAAAGACTGCTGTAGCAACGACTGGAACATGGTGTGCGAAGGCGAGATGCACATCGACCGGGAAACCTCGACAATAAAAATCTTGCCATAGCAATCTAATTCCGTGTTAGACTCTCCTTACCACGACGTTGTGGGATAACAAGGAGATTCAATGACCACGTACACACACTGGCACGTCCTGATGGCCAGCCCGACTGAGCCCATCCCAGTCAAAAAGCGCCGTTACTACATTGCCCTCATGCGTGTGGCACTGGAGAACTGCAAGACCAAGATCACCGAAAAGGATCGCACGGTCTTGTCCAGCGCCGTTGACCTGCTCAACACCCTGTGCGACATGAAGCTGATCGAGGACAACGAGAAGGCCTTGGAAGACGCCATGGTTGCCTTGATGCAGGACAACCTCAACGACATCGAGGTGCGCATGTTTGAGGGCGTCCTCGAGGACTACGAGATGGTCATGGAGAACCTGCCCGAGCGCACCATGATCGCCGCCCACCGCGCAACCGAGAAGCGCATTGGAAAAAGGAAGGTGGCAGCATGAAAGCAACAAACAAACTGCGCTTTGTTGAGCGAAGCCAGCCGGATTATCCCGGCTCCAATACGGGCCGAATTGTTCGCATCCTTCAGCAGTGGTGGGAGGACAGCTATGTGACGCTTTCGGTTCATGTCACAGACAAGGATGGCAATGTGCTGCCGTCACCCAGCCGTGGCGAATGGCGCGATGTGCCAGTGGAGGTGGAGTCATGACCGAAGAGCAACTCGACAAGGCCATCGCCACACACGAGCGCAGGCGCAAGGTCTTCATGGAAGAAGGCCTGTGCGAGAAGGAGGCGTTCGACCTAGCAGAGCGCATGTGGAACCGCGACGCTGACCCCTTTGATGATCGACGTGTGTGCTTTGAATGCCGCCACCACGTTGCAAGGCTTTGCACCAAGATCACGGATCGCTACGGCAAGCCCACCACGCAAGTCAGATTCGTTCTGCAACGCTGTGACCACTTTGATTTGAAAGGCAAAAAATGATCAAGACTCCACGACAAAAAACATTCTGGGCGATATTCCTTCTGCCCTTTGTGTTCTCAGCGGCCATCCAGTTCTTGCCAGTATGGCTGTCCGTGCCCATCGCATTCCTGTGCGGTTCATTCTGGATCGGTGCCGTCTGTGTGCTGGCCAAACTTCCACCGAAAGAAAAAAATGAGAACACTAGGTATTGATCCGGGCGCAACAGGCGCATTGGTGCTGATCGAGGACGGCCAGCCCATCGAATGGACTGCCATGCCCACCACCAAGATTGGCACGGCCACTCGCGTGAATGCAGCAGCCCTGACCGACTTCATTGCATCGTGCTGCTGTGACCACGTCTACGTTGAGCAGGTGCATGCCATGCCGGGCCAAGGCGTGACATCGATGTTCAACTTTGGCCACTCATGCGGCACGGTGATGGGTGTGGTGGGTGCCTTAGGTCTCCCCTTCACCATGGTCACCCCGCAGGCTTGGAAGAAGTCTATGGGCCTGATCGGCACCGACAAGGACGCCGCACGAGCACGCGCCATCCAACTGTGGCCAAAGTGGCGTGACCTCGACAAGAAGGGCAAGGGCCAAGCACTGGCAGACGCCGCGCTGATTGCGAGGTATGGCCATGGCAATTGAACTTGCAGACGACACGCCGTTCTTTGACGTGAGGGGCACCACCATCACGCATCGCAACCCCAAGACGATCACCGACGGCATCATGGTGTGCCAAGAGGCGTTCATCGAGATCGACACCAGCAAGATGAGCCAGACGTTCATCCATCTGCTCATGCATCACATGGGCGAGGGGCACATCAAGGTGCATATCGCAGAGAAGAAGGAGACACCATGAACCAGAAGGACATCAACGACGCCGTGGACTACCTGTACACCCACGGCCGCAAGTACGCCGAGGCCAAGGCCCACCGGGTCTACCTCGAGGAGTACCGCAAAAGCCAGAAGGCCATGCTCATGAAGAAGGCCTTGTCCGATGGGCGCGCTAAATCGGCCGTGGTGGCCGAGATCGAGGCCTACGCAGACTCAGCCTACATCGAGGTGCTGAAGGGCTTAGAAGCGGCCACAGAGGCCGAGGAGACCCTGCGCTGGGGGTTGGTGTCAGCACAGGCCAGAATCGACGTGTGGCGCTCTCAGGAGGCCAGCAACAGGGCATTCGACAAGGCGGTCACATGAAGATCAGAAAACATCGAAAGCGCATGCAGGCCAAGGTGCGCCATGGCAATTCATTTAGTTGGGCGCTCGAAAAAATGATGAAAAGAATCTGCGCCTCTTTCGTAAGTTTCGACCAAGCCTTTAAAGATGCATACGCAAAGGCAAGAAATGAACGGCAGCTACAACAAGAATGAGCGCGCATGGGTGCAACTCGTGAAGGAGCAGCCCTGCTCTGTCTGCGAGGCACCCGGCCCCTCTGACGCCCACCACATCAAGCAGGGCCTGCACTACACCTGTGTGGCCCTGTGCAAGTCCTGCCATCAGGGCAGCAAGATGGGCTGGCACGGCGAGAAGGCTGCATGGCGCATCGCCAAGATGGAAGAGATCGACGCCCTCAACGTCACTCTGGCCAACATATACGCTAATCAGATTAGTAGGTAGTTGGTTTCCAAAACCATACTAGGGAAACCACTTAGAAAAATAATTGCAAAAAGTCTTTTCAACAGACTCTAACTTCGTGTTAGAATTCTTTCACCGCAACGTTAGCGGGTTTAACCAAAGGAAATGAAATGACTGCAATCACCACCACCCCAGCTTCTGCCGACGAACTGGGCACCCTCTTGGCTCAGATCGCCACACTGACCAAGCAGGCAGACGCAATCAAAGACGCCATGAAAGACGCCGCCAGCAAGAGCGACACCAAGGTCTTCGAAGGCGCACTCTTCAAGGCCACCTACTGCGAAGCCAACCGCACCGTGGTTGACTACAAAAAGATGATCGCCGACATCGGCGTGTCCGAGAGCATCATTGCTCAGTACACCACCACCACCGCTGTGTTCAGCATCAAGACCACCGCACGTTAATTCAACCGGGGGCTCCGGCCCCCATAGGAGAACCACCATGAAACCCATGACACAGCGTGAAAAAGAATTGACCAGCAAGAACATCTTGGCCGCATGCCGGGACATCAACAAGCTGAACAAGCGTGGCTACGACTTCTTGAACCGTTGCAATGGCTTCATTGCTCATTACGACATCAACGGTTTCAAGCACTACTACGCCGGGCGCAACTTGCAGCAGGACATCGAGCGCAACGCCAAGGCAAACCAGTGGCACAACTTCCGCAAAGGCGAGGAGCACGCCGACTTCTATCACGCCAAGCGTGACTGCTACAACATGATCCTTGGTGGCTTCGTGGCGCGCCAAGCATTGGACGAGAAATTCGACAACCCCGTGCAGTTTTTGCGGGATCACTTCACCATCATCCGCATCAGCTAAGGAGCACACCATGAAGATCAAACTCACAGCGCACGTCCATCACGTCCAATACCCTTGGGAAGACCAAGGCATGTACCAACTCTGGTTTGCCAAGCTGGACGACGACGACACGCGCACCTACGTCGGTGAGCAGGAAGTCGAAGTTGAAGTGCCCGACAACTACGACCCACGCGCCAAACAAATCGCCGCGCTGGAAAAGCAAAAGCAAAAGGTCATGGCCGATTACCAAAAGATGGTCAATGACATCAACGAGAAGATCAGCAAACTGCAAGCCATCGAGTACACACCCTAAGGAGAGCACCATGAACAATCACATCTGGACACCCGCAGGCACCGACATCACCATCCGCTGGCGCAAGGCTGGCTGGGTGCCGCCCAGTGAACAACCGGAGTACCAAGCCAAGTGGAAGTTCTGGCAAGAGTTGCCCATGCGCAAGCTGAACGAAAATGAAAAGGCTGTGTACGAAGACACATTGCGTCGTAACAAAGTAGCGAGGATCAAGTGACCCCGTTGATCAGTAAGGCGGTCAAGTTTGCGCCTGAGCCTGAGACTGCTTTGTGGTTTGACGTTGGACAAATGGAAACCGTCCAAGCCATGAAGGTGCCAGCCGATTTTCTGATGCACTTGCCTTCAAAGCGCACGGGTATTGCTGGACTTGACACTGGCGGCAAGGACTTTGCAATTTGGCTATCACAGGGCGATGGATCGGTTACCGTTGGCGGCTGCTCGATGTGGCATGGTGGCAAGTATTTCCCGCCCTATGCATACATCGCAACCGAGGACGGGTTCAAGGTTTATCGCAAGGGCGCAGAAATCACGCTGGAGGATGTTAAGCCCGTGCATCGCATGGTGCTTGCCGTGTTGACCAAGTTGGCCGCAAAGTCAGAGGGATACAGGGCAACACCCCAACGCACGTTCATCAATCAAAAACGTCAATCCAAAGGCAAACCAGCGTTGACATTTGACTGGCACACCGTGGTAATCGAACCGCCAAAAGAAAAGAACGATCCACAAGGGGGAACACATGCAAGCCCACGCCGCCATCAAGTTCGAGGACACTGGCGCACATATAAGTCCGGCAAGCGTGGGTGGGTGAATGAGTGCTGGAAAGGTGACGCAAGCAAAGGCGTCGTGTTCAAAGATTACAAACTGAAAGAAAACAATGACTGAGAAAAAAGAACTGAGCCAATTGGCCCGTCAACTGCTGGGCAACTCCAATGCCGTGGAGTTCTACACCCAGCAGGAATTCGACGCAGCCCTTGCCGTCGCCAAGGCCGAGATCATGACTGTGGCCATCCAGACCAGCAAGCAAGTCATCATGATCGAGCGGCAGGCCTGCGCAGACCTCGTCAGAGACCTCGCAGGCGAGGAGGATGAGGGTGAGGTAGCCACCGCCCTCAAAAACGCCGCTGAGGCCATCCTGAACCGCATACCAAGCCAAAGGCAATGACATGAACGACAGACTCATCGAGGTGATACAGAAGATCACCGACTCCATGGAGATTCGCACCAACGAGACCATGAAGGACGTGATCGATCAGTACGGCCCCGAGGTGGCCATCAACGTGCTGATCAACGTGTCCACCAGCATGCTGGCCAAGGGCCTGATCATGACTGACCCGGACAGCAGGGATCACCTTGCAGGCGTGGCCGTCAGGATCACCCAGATGAAGGTGGAAGAGGGGCATGCAGCCGTCGAGACCCTGATGGCCATCGGCAAGGCCATGATCAGCAGGGGAGGTGCTCAGACGTGCCAGCCCATGCCCCCCAAAAAGCATTAGGGTTTGTCCTAATCAAAATAGTTGTTGACGACAGAATCTAACTTCATGTTAGAATCCTAACCACTGCAACACAGCAGGTTTATTTAGGAGATTTAAATGCGCGTTACCCACCTCAACAAAGGCCCAGCAGGCATGGCATCAATGACAGCATGCGGTCGCAACATTTTGCGCACACCCATTTCAGTCAACTGGAATGAATTCAAGGATGAGCCCACCCAATACCGTTGCGTCAAGTGTGCGGCTAGCAAACAATTTGAAGTTAACGCTCGTATGGATGAGCGCAAATCATTGTCCATAGCTTAAAAAGAAAGGGGCTTCGGCCCCACAATCTAATTCTGTGTTAGAATCTCATTACTGCAACATCGCAGGTTTATAAAAGAAAGCACCATGATCACAGTAGACAAGTTCAATGTTCGTATCGTCAACAAGGGCGACAAGTATGGCCGTGACTTCTGCCTCACACACGAGGGCGACAAGCCTTTGGTGGAGTTCTACGACGCCCGTTACCCACACACGGAGTTCGGCCAGTTCGTGAGCCGCTACTACGTGGAGACCATCCTTGGCGACGATGGTTACGGCCCGAAGAACAGCGGCTTGAACTTGGACGGTGGCGTCCCTGAGTGGACGGTGTCCAAAGAGGACATGGACACAGTGCGTGGCTGGCTCAAAACAATCTAAGGGGAGCAACATGGAAGACTTCAAAGCAATGACTAAGATGGTCATCGAGACCACCGCCAAGGCCCATGGCCTGCTGGCCTACTGCGACTACATCGCCCACATCATTTCGGCCAAGCTGAAGACCCATGACAGCGAGAGCCTGCTGTCCATGGTGACCAGCCCCAAGTACGACGTGACGCCTGATGGCAAGTTCGCCAGCACCAAGAAGACCATCATGGTTCAAGACCGCAACGGCAAGCAGTACCGCATCACAGTGGAGGAAGCATGAACTACGGCCAAATGCACGAGGTCTTCCAGAACAAGGTGAAGGCATACGACGCAGCCATGTGCGAGTTTGCCCTACGCGACTGCCACGAGGCGCTGGCCCTCAACAAGGACATGGCCACCGACAACCCCTACTACATCAAGCTGTGGGCAGAGATCGACGCCATCCGTGAGCGCCAACTCAAACTCAGCAGGATGCCAGCATGACCAAAGACGAAGCATTGAACTTGGCGCTGGAGGCGTTATCAAGTATTGATATTTACTTGAGTGACACGCTTTCAGGCCGTGTGAATCCAGAGCCAGCGACATATAAGCAATGGCTAATTGACGGCATTATTGAGGCACGTAACCGATCCCGCGCACCCATCACCGCCATCAAGCAAGCCCGTTCAGCACCTGTGCAGGAGCGGGTGAAGTTGTGGCTGTGGAAAAACTTTGTTGACGGCAAGCCTGAATACTGGGCTTTCGACAATCCGTTTCCTTGCGTGTCGGTAGGAGGCGACCCATTAACTCTTGGGGAGCCATGCGGATGGGCGCTTCTCAAGCATTCAGTCAACGGTCGGCCAGATCGCTCAGAGCAAGAAGTAATCAATACGGTGACACGCCTCGCCACCCCAATTGCAGCACAGCTAGCCGATGAGCCTGTTGGTGAAGTGGTTCAAATTGACCCCGCCGATGATGAGGACGGCCCTCATGCGTGGGTTGCGCTTTATAACGATGTAGAGCTTGGCACTAAGCTATACACCACCCCACCCGCAGCCCCTGTGCAGGAGCCTGTGGCGTGTGGTTACGACGAAACAACAGGCAACTGCACAAACAATCCTTGCTGCTACACCACCCCACCCGCAGCACAGCCAGCACCTGTGCAGGAGCCGGTGGCGTGGTGCGTACTGGAGCCTTGGCTGTCTGGAAAATTTGAAGCGCAAGACTGTTTTTCAGATGTGGCATTGGATGCAAATGTCGGATGGGTTCCACTCTACACCACCCCACCCGCAGCACAGCGGCAATGGGTTGGATTGGGTCAAGACGACATAGACAAACTTAAGCACATGATCGACTGGACAGCAACTTGGTCGTATGGCAAGTTTGCCTGCGAGATTGAACGAATTTTGAAGGAGAAGAACGCATGACCTGTAAACACCGCTGGGAACCAAGTGACTTCGCCGCAAGATGGCGCACACGGGGTCACTATTTATTCGAGTGCAAACGCTGCGGCGCAAGCATCTTCGCAACACTGAAGGAGAAGCAGGCATGAACAGCCAAGAGATCGACGAGATGATGCGCCGCCTGCCCAGCCAGCAGCCCGAGGAGACCATCGGGCAGAAGTGGCTGATCGGCTCCATGTTCATCATGTTCCTAATCCTGTGCATCTATGCACCCGACATCCGTTACCAACCAACCGAGGAGATAAACCATGGCAACTGCCAAAAAATCAGCAGCTAAGAAGGCCCCAGCGAAGAAAGTGGTGGCCAAGGCTGCACCAGCCAAGAAAACGGCCCCAAAGCGCGTTCTGGCCAGCCAGCGCACCATCGCCAGCGCAAAGAGGGATGAGATGTTCGCCATGCCCCAAGAGGTCAAGGAATGGATCGACCGGGCATCCAGCACCATGAAGCACCAAGCCAATCAGATCGCGTCCATGAAGGAAGAGATCGCACAACTGAAGGCGTACAAGAAGTTCGCCGCCAACAAAATACAGGGGATGAGTTATGAGTGACGACTACAAAATCCAGAGCGCATACGAGGGCGGCGAGTGCCACATCAAGCACGCGACCGGACAACTGAAGGTCATGGAGACACCCAAGCCCAACCACAACATCACCTTCACCAATGCCGAAGGGCACCAAGTGGGTACGCTGGACTTCAATGGCCCCGGACTGGAATTTGAGGGTGTGGCCAACGAAAGCGCCATCGTGTTCATGGACTGGATCAGCCAAGTCTTTCAGCAGCGCCTGAAGGACGAATACGACCGTGGGTTCGCCGCCGGGAAGGCCGCGAAGTGACAACCGAGCCCGAAGACATTCTGGACAAAGCCTACACCGATGCATTGCTGTACGGTGTGGGTCTCGTCAAGATCGTCAACACTAAGGACGGCACAAAGATCAGCCACGTGCCCCGCGACGAGTTCTTGCAGATGTCGCAACACCTCAAGCACGTGGTCGAAAACACTCTGGACTTCACAGACGTGCAGCCCAAGAGGTAAACTTCCAGTTATGCGCTGAAACGATTGCGCGACAAAGGACTGGAATATGACCGACAAGAAGACGAGACCCGCAACAAGGGAAGAGAAGATCACATCACCCGGTGTGTACGAGAAGCGCGCACAGGATGAGAACCTCCCCGCCGCGCCAAAGAACAAGGGTGGCAGACCAACCAAGTACTGCCCCGAACTCGTAGAGGAGATATGCAGGAGGCTGTCACTAGGGGAAGGACTGGCATCAATCTGTAAGGATGAGGGGATGCCAGCACAGAGCCAGATATACGTCTGGTTGAACCGCCACCCCGAGTTTCAGGAGGCATACGTGCGTGCGCGTGAGGAGCAGGCCGAGACCCACGCCGACCAGATCGTGGCCATTGCTGACGAGACGCCTGAGACCGTCCCGGTGTACGACAAGGACGGCAACGTGGTGGACATCAAGCTGGATAGCGCCTACATCGCGTGGCAGAAGCAGCGCATCGATGCCCGGAAGTGGAATGCAGCCAAGCAGCGCCCCAAGAAGTACGGCGACCGTGTCACCCATGGTGGAGACGACGAATCCCCGGTGGTGGTCGAGCACAACCTCAATGTGTTCGGTGACCTGCTCAAGGCCATCAAGCTGAAGCGCCAGACCGAAGAATGAGCACGGCCGACGCCATTCTCGAAGACACGGAGTACCTCGACGAGGAGTACACCAAACTCACGCCCATCGCCCAGATCGTCACCAACTGGCAGATGGAGTGGCTCGAGGTCAAGGCCCACAAGCACCAGATCGAGCCCATAGGCGACTGGTGGAGCATCTGGCTCATGCTGGCTGGCCGAGGGGCCGGAAAGACCCGTGCAGCCGCTGAAACTCTGGCATGGTGGGCATGGGAGCAGCCCAACACCCGCTGGCTGGTCTCCGCGCCCACCAGTGGCGACTTGAAGAGCACCTGTTTCGAGGGCGACTCAGGCCTGCTGAAGGTTATCCCGCCTGAGTTGGTGGCCAAGTACAACAGCAGCCTGCACGAGATCACGCTGATCAATGGGAGCCTGATCAAGGGTATCCCGGCGTCCGAGCCTGAGCGCTTCCGGGGGCCACAGTTCCATGGGGGCTGGCTGGACGAGTTGGCCGCATGGGAGTACCTGCGCGAGTCGTGGGACATGATCCAGTTCGGCATCCGTCTGGGCAACCGCACCAAGCTGATTTGCTCGACCACGCCCAAGCCAAAGGACGTGGTGATGGAGTTGATCGAGCGTGAGGGCGACGACGTGGTGATCACCCGCGCCAGCACGTACAGCAACATCGCCAACTTGGCCAAGTCCTTCCAGAAGCAGATTTTGCAGTACGAGGGCACCAACCTCGGGCGGCAGGAGATTCACGCTGAGATCATTGACCCGGAGGAGGGCGGCATCGTCAAGCGCGAGTGGTTCCGGCTCTGGCCCGACGGCAAGGCCTTCCCCCGGCTCGAGTACGTGCTCCAGTCCTACGACTGCGCCACCAGCGACAAGACCATCAACGACCCGACTGGGTGCATCACGCTGGGCGTGTTCAAGCCCGAGGACGGCGGCATGTGCGTCATGGTGCTGGACTGCTGGCAAGACCACCTTCAGTACCCGCAACTGCGCCCCAAGGTGATCGACGAGTTCGAGACGGTCTACGGTGAGGGCAAGACCCGCAAGCTGGTGGACGTGATCCTCGTGGAGGACAAGAGCGCTGGCATCTCCCTTATCCAAGACTTACAGCAGGCCCACCTTCCCGTGATCGCCTACAACCCCGGCAGGGCCGACAAGGTGCAGCGCCTGTCCATCGTTGCCAACATCATCAAGGCAGGGCGCGTGTGGGTGCCTGAGAGCAGCGTGCGCAAGGGCTACGTCAAGGACTGGGCAGAGGGCATGATCAGCCAAATCTGCTCGTTCCCCGAGGGCACGGTGCATGACGAGTTCGTGGACTGCATCAGCCAAGGATTGCGGTACCTGCGTGACGCTGGGTGGATCAGCATCGACTTCTCCCGCAGGGACGAGATCGAGGAAGAGGACATCACCGACGCAGAGATATTCAACATGCGCGGCCGGGAGAATCCGTATGGGGCATGACCATACTAAAGGGATTAGTAAGTAGAAACCCGTACTAAACAGATTAGCATCAACAGAGGAGCAAGACATGTCAGAAGAGAATTTCTATTACAGCAAGGTAGGCCCAGACTATGAGCGAATCACCCAACAGGACGGTGTGCGCACTACTGTGTGCAAGAACCGATACGAAGTCCTCGCCAGCCCCACGGCCGAGGTCTCCGAGCAGCAGGCTGTGCAGCAACTGCGCGAATGGATCAGAGAGCGCAACGCCAAGGTCATGCAAGGAACTGGGTGTGTGTCAGAGTGATGGCCGCTGCCCTGATTGCCCAAACGCTTGACCTGACGGCATAATTCATCTATTCATTGAGGGCGAACATGGCAGAACCAAAAAAGACGGTCAAGGCATACAAATTGTTCCGAGTGCATCCCGAGCATCCGGGCAAGCTGTTCCCGCTGTTTGTGGACTCCAACACGCCTGTGGAGATGAACAAGTGGGTGGACGCCAAGGAAGGCGAGATGCGTGGCAACAAGGTTAAGTCCAAGATCGGCGACCTTGCATACCGTCCCGGCTGGCATGCTGGTGACCTGCCCATCGCCACCCACATCGGCGAGAAGTCGCACCCATCGAAGACCGCGCCCGACCGCCGCCCTGCCAACCACGCATGGGCCGAGGTGGAGATGCCAGACGACGTGGACTGGCAGTCAGAGGCCACCAAGCGCGGCACCAATGCACAGGGCAAGGTGGTGCCCGTCAAGGCTCACATCACCGACCAGATACCCAAGGGTGGCCACTACCGCTACAAGACGAACCCCAACATGACAGGCAACTGGCTGATTGGTGGATCGATGAAGGTCAACAAGGTGCTGTCGGACGCCGAGGTGTCCCGCATCAACAAGTCTGCTGGCATGGCCGACCTGCCCCGCGACCAGCCCTTCAAGAAGAAGGAGTTCGGTTTTGCAAAGGGTGGCACCGTGGCCCCGGATGAATGGAAAGCCGAGGAGCACGTGAACTACACCAAAGACAAAGAGATCAGCAATCCGTTTGACTACGAGAACGAAGACCACGTCGAGAAGGTGGCCGACATCGCCGCCAAGCACAAGGACTTCAGCAAGATTCCCGATGTGGCCAAGCACTTGGCAAACACACTGGCCACTGGCAACTGGAAGCACATCGAAGACCCGCGAATCCAAGCCGCCATCAAGCAAGCTGGCCATGACGGCTATCACGTTGCTGAGAAGTACGGCAAGGACTCACACGTAATCAAAAAAGCAAAGGGAGGCAATGTGACCCCATCACTGGCCCAAATGAGAATGGCGCTGGCCCAAAAGAGCAGCAGCGTTGACCTGAAGAACGTGGGAGTGAACGAGGCACCGAACATGTCGCCCAAGCACTTCTTCCCGCCAGAGACCAGCAACATCGGCATGCCTAGCCCCGGCGGCGTGGCCACACCAAGTGGCATGCCCATCGGCGGCATCGACATGAGCCAACAGCAAGGTGGCCAGCAACTGATGCCCACACTTCCCCAGCCCCCGCAAGGTGCAGCACCCGGTGCTCCCGGCGCGCCCGGTGGCCTGCCTGCTGGAGCGCCTCCCAACGCCCCACAAGGCCCCACGCCACCCGCAGGCAACATGCTGACCATGACGCCCCAAGGGCAGACCATGGCCGCTCTGGGTGGTGGCCAGAGGATGGCCAAGGGTGGATCGGCTAAGTCGGTGGAAGACATGAAGGCCGAGTTGGCTGCAAAGAAAGCGCCAGCAGCAGACGCAGGCGACGACGACGAAGAGCCGACACCAGCCCCATCCAAGCGCATCACGATCAAGGCTGAAGGCCCCGGCGGTGTGACTGGCATTGTGATCCCTCATCACATGCTTCACGGCCGTAGCTGGGTCAACAAGAAGGGCAAGAAAGTTGTGGTGCCCGGCCTCAAGGACATCAACAAGGCACGTGCCGATGTGTATGGTTCCGAAAACCGCGACCCATTGAGCCTTGGCCAAATCGGCAAGATTCACAAAGACACACTGGCAGAGCACTTTGCCAAGTCACCCAAAGAGCAACTGGCGGCTGAGAAAGAAGCGACGCAACGCCTGCGTGACGCCAAGCACTTGGGTGCCAAGAACAACACGCTGGACGAGTCAGAGAAGCTGGACACCGTGCGCCACGAGACCGACGAGCAAGGCCGCACACACGTGGGCTTTGCATCCAAGGGTGTAGCAGGCCATGCGCTGTACACGTCTGGCCATGGCGACAACATGAAGTACCACGTCATCAACACCTGCCCCGGCCAGACCGAGGGCTGCGGTGGTGGCAAGGACGCTAAGGGCGTTGTGGACACCAGCAGGGGCACATGCTTCGCGCCCAACGCTGAGTCGCAGTACGTGCATGCTGCCGTGCGCCGCGCAACACACGAGCAGGCCAAACACGACCCAGCCATGACACGCGACTGGATTCTGGCCCACACAGGATCGATGCGCGAAGCAGCCAAGAAGGCAGACAAGAACAACCAGCGCCTGCTGTTCCGTCCGAACGTGGTGGACGAGACCGACGTGTCCTCACGCCACGCCATCCGTCACTTGAACGAGCAGCGCAGAGCCGAAGACAAGCCTGACATCATTGCCAACTCATACGGCAAGACCAACGAGTTGCACGACCCCGAGAACGGCTATCACGTGACTCACTCCAACGTTGGCCCCAAGGTCAAGAAGGGTCAGGAGATCAGCGAGAACATCGGCCGCGACAAGGCACGTGTGCGCAACACCATCCATGCTGCCGACAACAAGGGCGACTTCACAAACGAGCAGGGCAACAAGACACCGCCCAAGGGCTCGTACATGGTCACCGACGTGAAGCGCGGCTCTCCCATGGCCAAGAAGATGGAGGAGCACATCACGCACGCTAAGTACTGGACGACAGGCCGTGCCGAACACGAGTTGACCGAAGAAGAGAAGGCAGAAGGCCCAGAAGGCCACTTCAACGGCTCCGGCCGCAAGACCTCCGAGGAAAACTCCCACTACGGCCACACGACCGTTGACGGCAAACGCTACGACTACCAGCGCCAGCACATCCTGCACCCACGCTTGGTGAACGTGCCCATTCGCAAGAAGAACAAGAAAACCGGAGAAATGCAGACCGTGGATCACATGATCCCGACCGACTCACGTTTCAAAGACACAGAGTTCCTGCCCAAGGATCGCTTCAAGACCAAGAACGGCAAGGACGCTGGTCACATCTTGATGACCACGCCCACTGAGTCCACCAGCAACATTGGCCACGAGACATCGTTCACTCACAACGTGAACCAAAAGCACATCGAGCACGCGCAAAAGAACAATGGCGAGTACGAGATTGACAAGCCAGAAGATCAGATCAAGGCCGCTGGCAAAGAGTACCGCGCACCGCAAGCAATCAAGTTCTACGCTGAGGGTGGCCAAGTTGGCCGTCACCCAGCAATGGGGCATGATGACTTCCATGCATTCCCCGAACAGAATGGCATGGCCCAGCGTCACCTGACCATGCGCCACGGTGACGATGAGCACAAGCACGTCGCTCCGAAAAAGGCCGTTGTCGTCCACAAGAATGCTGGGACAATGCGCTACGAAATGATGATGAACAAAAAGGCTAAATGATGTCCGAACAAAATCCAAACGACTTCGACATTGAAGAGCAAGAAGACGGCAGTGCTGTTGTAGACCTGCCTGATTTGGAGACCGAGGAGCAGCCGGATGGCTCGGCCATCGTCACCATCGAGGACGGCCCCGAGTTCAACCCTGAGTTCTACGACAACCTCGCAGACGTCATTGACCCCAGCGAACTGACCAATCTGGCTTTCCGCTACCTTGACTTGCTCGAGACTGACAAGGAAGCGCGGTCACTGCGCGACAAGCAGTACGAGGAGGGCATACGTCGCACTGGCATGGGCAACGACGCCCCCGGTGGTGCCACGTTCATGGGTGCCAGCAAGGTGGTTCACCCGGCCATGGCTGAGGGCTGCGTGGACTTTGCCAGCCGCGCCATCAAAGAGATGTTCCCGCCTGACGGCCCCGTTAAGACCAAGATTCTTGGCAAGATGGACGACCTTAAAGCGGCCAAGTCAGAGCGCAAGCGTGATTACCTCAATTGGCAGATCACCGAACAGATCGAAGAGTTCAAGGACGAGCAAGAGCAGTTGCTCACGCAGTTGCCACTGGGTGGATCGCAGTACTTCAAACTGTGGTTCGACGAGCAGAAGAAGCGCCCTTGCGTGGAGTTCCTGCCCATCGACCGTGTGATCCTGCCGTTCGCCGCCACCAACTTCTACACGGCCCAGCGTGCGGCCGAAGTCCACGAGATCACCCAGTACGAGTTCGAGCGCCGCATCCGCACTGGCATGTACCGCGACGTGAACTACATCAAAGCCTCGGGCACGCTGGATCAGAATAAAGTCGAGCAGGCCAACAACAAGGTCGAGGGCAAGCAGTTCGAAGACAACAAGGATGGCCTGCGCAAGGTCTACCACATCTACTGCTACCTCGAACTCGAGGACGACAAGAAGACCAAGGGCGAGATGGCCCCGTACATCTTGATGGTCGATGAACTCGACAACCAAGTGGTGGGCCTGTACCGCAACTGGGAAGAGCAAGATAAGACCATGACCAAGCTGGACTGGGTCGTGGAGTTCAAATTCATCCCATGGAGGGGCGCATATGCCATTGGCCTACCTCACCTCATCGGTGGCCTCAGCGCGGCCTTGACGGGCGCTCTGCGTGCCTTGCTGGACACTGCGCACATCAACAACTCGGCCACCATGCTGAAGTTGAAGGGCGCGAAAATCAGTGGCCAGTCTCAACAGGTCGATGTCACCCAGATCATTGAGATCGAGGGCGCACCCGGCGTGCAGGACATTCGCCAGATCGCCATGCCCATGCCATTCAACCCGCCCAGCCCCGTGCTGTTCCAATTGCTGGGCTGGCTGGACACAGCAGCCAAGGGCGTGGTCACCACCAGCGAAGAGAAGATCGCCGACATCACCAGCAACGCGCCCGTGGGCACCACGCAGGCATTGATCGAGCAGGGCGCTGCGGTGTTCTCGTCGATCCACGCACGCATGCACGACTCGCAGGCCCGTGTGCTGAAGATTCTGTGCCGCCTGAACCGCTGGCACTTCGAGGAGATGAAGAAGGGCGACGTGGTTGCCGAGTTGGAAATCACACGCGACGACTTCGAGAAGAACACCGACGTGGTGCCTGTGTCTGACCCTCACATCTTCAGTGAGACCCAGCGCATGGCTCAGAACCAAGCCGTGCTGGCGCTGGCTGAGAAGCACCCCGAGCAGTTCAACATGAGCGCCGTGCTCTCACGCATGCTCAAGCAAATGAAGGTGCCAAACATCAACGAGTTGATGAAGGACGTGCCAGCCCCAGAGCAGCGCACATCGGCCGACGAGAACGCTGCATTGCTCATTGGCCAACCAGCCTATGCGTACCTGCAACAGGATCACATCGCGCACATTCAGGATCACCTGCAATTCGCGCTCAACCCGTTCTTGGGCCAGTCGCCATTTGCAGACCCGAACTACCTCAACAACCTGATCGAGCACTTGAAGCAGCACATGACGCTGTGGTACCTCAACCGCTCGAACGGCTACGTGGAGGACTCTGTGGGCAAGCCTGTGGACGACTACGACGATCCAGCACTCACGGCCACCATCGACAAGGTGTACACCACCGTGGGCGCGCACGTCATGCTCGACACCCAGCAGGTGTTTGGCCAGTTCCAGCAGGCTCTGGCGCAACTCATCCAGATGGCCCAGCAGCGCAAGAACGCACCGCAAGTGCTGCCGCCTGACGCCCAAGTGGTCAAGGACACCAACATGGCCGAGACACAGCGCAAGACAGCCAAGGATCAAGCCGACATCCAGTTGGCTAGGGATCGCTTGCAGAAGGACATGCAAGAGCACATCGATGACAATCAAACCAAGATTGCAATCGAGAATTCGAAATTGACGCATCAGACCATCCAACAGATGGCTCCTGCTCAACTACCATCGGCACCTGCCGAACCTTCAATGCCAACTCAAGGAGAACCAAATGGCAACGTCTGATCAAGAACAAAAGGGCATTAACGTGCCTCAGCACAAGCGTCTCGCAATGGGTGAGAAGCTAGATGGCCAGTCCATGCAAAGCAAGGGAGGCAACAGCAAGCCTGCCAAGCGCAGCGGTGGCCTGTCTGGTGCCAAGAAGTCAAATGCTTGAAGCACTGATCCATCGGATCAAAATACGCCAAGCCGAGATTCATGTGTCCCTTGCACAAGGGGTGCCTGCATCTTGGGATGGCTACCAACGCATGGTCGGCGAGTATCAAGGACTGCAATCTACCTTGGACATGATCGACAATATGTTGGATGAAGATAAAAACAGAGATTGATAGCCCCACTCCGGGGTGAGACCGCGCTGACCAAGCGCATAACGATGCACCTGAAATATGGTGTTAGGAGTTGATGATGAGTGAAGTGAAAAAGATCGTGGCCTTCGAGGCAACGGACGACACGCCCGACCCGCAAGAGTTGGCGTGGGCTTTCCCTGACGTGAAGCCGGGGATGGCACCGCTAGGTGGACGAGTAATCGTGCAACTGCGGCGCATCAAAAAGAAAACAGGACGCATCGTTCTGGTCGAAGAGACCAAAGAGAACGAGAAGTGGAACAACATGATCGGCAAGGTCGTGGCTGTTGGCCCACTGGCGTACAAAAATCGTGACACCATGGCTTCGTGGCCTGAAGGCGCGTGGGCACAGGTGGGCGATTTCGTTCGAGTCCCTAAGTGGGGCGGTGATCGCTGGGAAATCAAGAGCCCAGCCGATGAAGAGAACGAAGACCCGGTGCTGTTCATGACGCTGAACGATCACGAGTTGATCGCCACTGTCACGGGCAACCCACTTTCTTTCAAAGCCTACGTCTAACAGGAGGGAACAATGGCTGATCCGAACGACAAACAGGACGATATTGCGATCATGGAGGAGCAAGATGGCTCCGCAGTGGTCGATTTGCCTGAAAACATGCTTGATGGCGTCCCAAATGACGACCAACAAGGCTCCAAAGCCGATGGTGGCAGCGTCAATGACGAAGATGCAGACCATCCAGACGACGACGCTGAACTGCGCGCAGCAAAACGTGGCCGTCGCCGGGCAAAAAAAGACCTGATTCGCAAGACAAATCAGGAAAAGGACGCCCGACTCACTCAACTCCAGCGTGAAAACGAGGAATTCAAGCGCCGTTTGAGCCAGTTGGAGCGCAATACCAAGTCCGAGCACTTGGTTCGCATCGACAAGGGCATTGAAGACGCTCAAACGCGCCTTGAATACGCCAAAATGAAGCTGGCTGAGGCCACTCAGAACGGCGATGGCGAGGCGATGGTCGAAGCACAGACCATGTGGCAGGCCGCACAAGAAGAAGCACGCAATTTGACGACCCTGCGCCAGCAGGCTGACCAAGAATTGCGTCGTCCTCAACAGGACAACACTGACCTGCCTGATCCACAGGTTCAGAAGCTGGCTGCACAGTGGATGCGCCGCAATAAATGGTACAACCCGGCGGCTACAGACCCCGATAGCCGCATCGCCAAAAAGATCGATGAGGTGATGTCAACTCAAGGCTGGAATCCGACCGATCCCGATTACTGGGACGAGTTAGATAGCCGTTTGCAAAGAGAGTTGCCACACCGTTACAATGATTCCAATGACACGGATACCCGTGATGTCAGACGACCAAGGAATGTTGTGGGAAGTGCAGGACGCGAGGCTTCAGCGGCTTATGGTGGTTCCAACCGCACCCAATTTGTTTTGTCGCCCGAACGTGTGAAGGCGATGAAAGAAGTGGGTGCTTGGGACAATCCTGAGCGCAAAGCACGAATGGTCAAGCAGTTTATTGAATTCGACCGTCAAAACGGTCGCCGCAACTAAATCTAAGGGGAAAACATCATGGAATCACGTCTCAAAAAATCTCTCAATGCTGGTGGCCGCAATGATCGCGCAAGCGAGGACGCAAGTCGCCGAGCACCCGAGGATAAGTTCATTTCAAATCAGGAACGTCGCAAGATGTGGAGTGAGGAATGGACGCAATCAGCATTGCCAAAACTGCCCGACATGGACGGGTGGCACCTTTGCTGGCTTTCGACAACCAACAGCTACGACAGCATCGACAAGCGGATTCGCTTGGGCTACGTTCCCGTGAAAGCGGATGAGTTGCCCGGCTATGAAGACTTCAAGGTGAAGTCAGGTGAGCATGTTGGATACATCTCATGCAACGAGATGTTGCTGTTCAAGTTGCCCATGGACATTTACCAAGAGGTCATGGCTTTTCACCATCACGACAAACCACGTGAAGAGGCTGAGAAGATTCGTGTCCAAGTGGAGAACCTCCAAGGTCAGCGTGACAGCAACGGACGGTCGCTTGTGAACGTCGAGGGTGAAGGTATTGGCTCTATTGAACAGCAACCCAACCGAACGCCCGTATTTTCGGGTTAACAAAGGAGTTAATTATGAGTGCAACCTCTGCTCCGTTTGGCTTGCGTCCTGCGTTCCATCCTTCTGGTTTGGATCGCGCTCAGGCGCTGGCTGGCGGCATCGTTTCGGGCTATAGCTCGAACATTCTGAAGGGTCAACCCGTCCAGTACGGCACGACCGCAAACAGCGGTACCCTCGGTACCATCATCCCCGCAGGCACCACTGGTGCATGGTCTGGCGCTTTCGCTGGCGTGCAGTGGACTGACACCACTGGCCGCGCCCGTGTGTCGAACTACTGGCCTGCAAACACTGCGTACACCGCAGGTACTTGCGTCGCTTATTTCTACAACGACCAAAACATCGTTTATGAAATCCAAGCTGACGGCTCGATGGCTCAAACCTCCATCGGCAATGAGTACAACTTCACCAACGTGACCGCTGGTTCCGCTGTGACTGGTCTGTCGCAAGCCACTCTTGGCTCTGCAACTGCCGTCGGCAATGGCTCACAAGGTCAGATGCGTGTTGTTGATGTTGCTCCTTATCCGGGCAACGACTGGGGCGACGCTTTCACCATCGTGCGTGTCGTGAACTCTAACTCGCAATTCTTCGGTGCTGTCACCGCGATTGCTTAAATAGCCAAGGAGTAAAAAATGGCCGCACCAATGCGCAGTACGGACTTTCGTTCGATTGTTGAACCCATCTTGAATGAGTGCTTCGACGGAGTCTATGACCAACGTGCCGACGAGTGGAGCCGTGTGTTCCGCGAAGAAGACGGCATTCCACGTAACTACCACGAAGAGCCCGTGTTGTACGGTTTCGGCGCTGCCCCGCAGTTGCCTGACGGTACACCAGTGACCTACCAACAAGGTGGCGTCCTCTTCTTGAAGCGCTACCTGTACAAGGTGTACGGTCTGGCTTTCGCCCTGACAAAAGTCTTGGTGGAAGACGGCGACCACATCCGTATCGGTCAAGTGTATGCACGCCATCTGGCCCAGTCTCTGGTGGAAACCAAAGAACTGTTGGCTGCGAACGTGCTGAACACCGCTTTCAACAACGCCTTCCCCGGCGGCGACGGTGTGTCTCTGATCAACACCGCCCACCCCATCGTCAACGGCACCTTCAGCAACCAATTGGCTACCGCTGCCAACCTGTCCCAGACTTCTCTGGAGCAGATGCTGATTCAAATCCGTCAGGCTGTGGACAACAACGGCAAGAGAATTCGTCTGGTTCCACGTCAACTGATCGTGGCCCCCGGCAACATCTTCCAAGCCGAAGTTCTGTTGAAGTCTGTGCTCCGTACAGGCAACGCAAACAACGACATCAACCCTGTCAAGTCCATCGGCTTGCTGGACGAAGGTGCCGCTGTTCTGTCGCGTCTGACCTCGAGCACCGCATTCTGGGTTCAAACCGACGCTCCTGAGGGCTTCAAGCTGCTCATGCGCCGTCGTTTGGAGAAGACCATGGAAGGCGACTTCGAGACCGACACAATGCGCTACAAGGCCACTGAGCGTTACGACATCGGTTTCACCGATCCACGTTGCGCCTACGGTACTCCCGGCGTCTAAAGTGACAGGGGCTGGCGTAAAAACCCAGCCCTTTTTTTAAATCTCGTCAAACTTTTCAAGGAGAAAGACGATGCCTCAGTTTTCAGACGATCTGTTTTTAGGCCCAGCCCAAACATTCATGGGCACGGGCGTTCGCCCTTACTCGACCACTTTCACTGGTTCGATGTCGGGCACCACCCTGACCGTTACCGCTTTGCTGTCCGGCGCACCACTGACTGTTGGTATGTACGTTGACGGCACCAGCGTGACCGACGGCACCTTCATCACTGCGATGGGTACCGGAAGTGGCGGCGTAGGCACATACACGATCAATCAGTCCGTGTCTGCGTCCAGCACCACCATGACGGCCAACAGCAACATTCCATACGAGAACCCATCTCCGATGAGTCTGGGTATCGGCCCTCTGGGTCGCATCTATGTGTGGGACGTCGTTCCTCAGGCTGCTGTGACCAACAACATTGCAACCGCTGCTTCGCCAACAAGCGCTTACACGCTGACCGCTGGCACAAACGTCAAGTCTGTCGTTTTGAACAACGGTACAACTGGTCTGCAACTGGACTGCCCTCGCGCAGTCGCTGTGACCATTGGCACAGGCACCATTACCAACCGCAACGTGACCATCAACGGTTTTGACTACTACGGTCAGCCAATGAGCGAAGTGATTGCCACTGGCACCACTCAGTCCGTGACTGTGAACGGTAAGAAGGCCTTCTATATCGTGACCTCGGCCACCGTGTCTGGCGCAGTTGGTGCAACCACCGCACTCGGCACCACCAACATCCTTGGTATCCCAGTTCGCGTGTTCAACGTGGCCTACGTGGCAAGCGTGAAGAGCAACAACGCACTGGCGCAAGACGCTGGTACTTTTGTCGCCGCTGACACCGCTACTGCAACCACCACCACTGGTGACGTGCGCGGTACCTACACCCCTGCCACTGCATCGAACGGCATCGTTCGCACAGTGATGGGAATTTTGCTGCCCGGCATCGCAGTCGGCCCCAATGCAACTCGCGTTGGTGCTCTCGGCGTCACACAAGCCTAAAGGAGAGCGACATGGGTCAATTCAAACCAATGGTCAAAATGATGACCAATGAGCCTTCAGTCATTCTGAAACTCAAAAAAGGCGGTAAGGTCGCTGCAAAAGGCGGCAAGGACGATGGCCACAAAGCCATGTCCGGTGCCAATCCTTTTGCCGAAGCTGAAAGTGGTATGGCCCCCAAAAAGCCATCCATGGCTGAACGTCGTCGCTCGATGAACCCCAACATGTATGCCAAGGGCGGCAAGGTCGCTCACAAGCAAATGGGTGGGGCTATGCCTGTGGCAATGCCCGGCGCTCTTGCTGGGGCTGCTTCGCCTGCTCCTGCGCCTATGCGTGCCATGGGCCGTCAAGCCTTGGCTGGCATGGCTCCCGCGCAGCGCGCTAGGCGTGCGGCCATGGTGCAGCGTGCCATGGCTGGCATGAAGGACGGCGGCTCTGCTGAGTGCAAGGCTCTTGCAAAAGAGTTGAAGCACCACGAGTCGATGTCTGCCTCCAAAGCACACGGCAAGGCCTCCGGCGGCATCATCATGAGCAAAACCGGAAAGACCAAGATGGACACCGCCAAAAAAGGCGCGACCACTGGTAGCACTGGTGAAGTCAAAGAGGGCAAGCCCGGTGGCTACAAGTCTGGCGGCAACGTTGGCGTGAAGATGGGCAACGCAGGCGGCTTCAAAAAAGGCGGCAACGTTCCCGGTCTGACCGACGCAACCGTTGAGGGTGATGGCTGCTGGGAAAACAAGCCAGCCAACACCTCCAAGCCCGGCGTAAAGGGCACCACCACTGGTGAAGTTCGCAAAGGTAATGCTGGCGGCTTTATGAAAGGTGGTTCAGCAAAAAAAGCCTATGCTACGGGGGGTAACGTCGTCGATGATGGGAAAGCTGAAAAGATGCCCCGTCACTTCGTCTCGCGTCCCGTAGCCAACAGCTTGCAATCTGGCACCTTTAAAAAGGGCGGCAAGGTCAACAAGTTCTCTGAAGGCGGCGACGCCTCCAAGGGTGCTTATGACAAGTCGATTGGCCCGAGCGAGGAAGACATGAACATGGCGAAATCCATCCGTGCCGTACCTCGCAAGCTGTATGAGACCGCCAAGGAGGGCTTCAAAAGCCTTACAGGCATGGCCACAAAGCCTGCTGGTAGTGTCACCAAGACCGAGAAATCAGTCACGGTAACTCCTAAAAATCGCGGCGGCATGTGCTGAAATTAAGTGGGGGCTTCGGCCCCTGCTTTTAATTGGAGAAAAGCATGAAAGTGCAAACAGTTTCAAAAACGGGCACCGGGTCTTCTAACTCTGTGGTGATCAACACCAACGTCACACCCGTGAACATCGGTTTTGCGGCTGTGGTCAGTGGCACCGTCAACTACTCGATTCAATTCAGCTACGACGATCCGGCAATTGGCCTGACGACGTGGTTTGATGACGTGAGCATCACCAGCAAAACTGGCAACGAAGATGGCTCAATCAATTTCCCGATCAGTGCCATGAAGGTGCTGGTCAACTCTGGCACTGGCACGGTCACATTGAACGTGATCCAAGCAGGGATCGCGTAATGAGCACAACTATCTCGTCGATCACCCGGCAAGGGGCCTATGAGCCCTTTGAGTTGCAAGTCTCCCGTGGACAGATTCAGGGCCACAGGAACGTGACCATCTTTGGCTTCAACCCCGACGTTGACACCGCTCAGGTGTCCGTGTGGCCACTGCCAAGTCTGATTACGTTTCCAGCCGCTGCAATTCAGATGACGGTCAGTTCGTCGAGCGCAAACGATACAAGCGCAGGCACAGGTGCTCGCACGGTCGTTGTGCAAGGGTTGAACGCCAACTACAACGAGGTCACCGAAACCGTCACCATGAACGGCCAAACGGCCGTGACGATGACCAACGCACTCTTGCGCGTGAACTACGCCTACGTGGCCACAGCAGGCTCTGGCAACAGTGCAGCAGGCGACATCTACATCGGCACTGGCACCGTGACGGCCGGAGTTCCAGCGACCACATACGACATCATCAAGTTTGACTACAACACCACCACCACGGGCAGTTACACCGTCCCTGCCGGGTACACCGCATACGTGTCCCAAGGCCTGTTCTCGACTGGTCAGGCCAGTGGATCAACCCAAGTTGAAGGTCGTTTGCTGACCCGTGGCGTGAACAACATCCGCATGACTGCGGCGCTCACCACGCTTAATAACGGCGTGGCGAACTACGTGTTCGAGTACCCGCTGGCTATACCAGAGAAAACCACGATTGAGGCAACTGCAATCGGCAGTGCAAACAACAACGCAGTTTCCTCGATGTTCATCTTGCTTTTAGTTAAAGAGGGGCCGTGATGCCACTGATCAAATCCAAGTCCTCCAAGGCCTTTAAGGAAAACATCAAAACCGAGATGGCCGCAGGCAAGCCTCAAAAGCAGGCCGTTGCCATCGCCTACAAGACCAAGGCCATGGCCAAGAAGGCCTACGGTGGTTCTGTGGACGATGATGATTACGATGCGCCTCCCCGCGCACGTCGCACTCGCGTGAGTTCAAACCCCATGGACTACGACAGCGACATTGACTACTACCGCGCCGTCGGCCGCATCAAAGATGATGACGACGATGAGCAGGAAGAGGACAAGACGCCAAGCCGAGTGGTCAAGGCTGAAGAGCGCCGCTCGAAACAGTATCGCAAGGCTGTTGACAAGGTGTCCAAAAAGTTGAGCGCAGCCAAAAAATCTGGCGATGATGAAGCAGCCAAAAAGGCCAGTGACCGCTGGAGTCGCGTCCAACTCAGCAAGACGCTGCAAAGCTACGCCAAGATGCCTCCGATGGCAGACAAGGCACGCAAAGAGTGGTCTGAAAAGATCGGCAAAGGTAAACCTGCTCCATTCAAAACAGGCGGCAAGGCAAAGTCTTGCTGGTAAATTATGAAAAACGGTCTCTACGCCAACATCCATGCCAAACGTGAACGGATAGCGCAAGGCTCGAAAGAGAAGATGCGCAAGCCCGGCACCAAAGGCGCTCCCACGGCTGAAGCATTCAAGCAGTCGGCCAAAACGGCCAAGATGAAAGAAGGCGGCGTGTCGCTTGCAGTTGGCCGTGGCGAGAAACTTCCAGAGTCCAAGGGCGCTGGATTAACCGCCAAAGGTCGGGCAAAATACAACCGTGAAACTGGATCGAATCTGAAGGCTCCTCAGCCCCAAGGTGGCGCTCGGAAAGACTCTTTTTGTGCGCGCATGTCCGGTGTTGTAGAACATTCAAAAGGGGACGCTCCACGCGCCAAAGCATCGCTCAAGCGGTGGAATTGCCCCGGCTGGTAAAGGACTGACATGGCATATAGCGGAACCGTTGGACAAACAGTAGTCTCGGTACAGAAATTCATCGACCAAGGTGCCCGTATGGCGGGTAAATTGGCCGAGGAGTTGACTGTCGAGCAGGTTCAAGGCTCCAAGCAGGCCCTGTTTTTCATCCTCTCCAACCTGATCAACCAAGGCATCAACTACTGGTGCATCAGCAAGAAGGTCTACGGCCTCAAGGCTGACCAGTACGAGTACTTGCTGCCCTTGGGTGGCAACGACGTTCTGAACGCGCTGTATCGCACGCTGAATCGCCCCTCTGGCGCTGTCTCGGCCTCGTCTGGCATAGCCGCAAACGCGACCGACGGCAACATCGACACGATTGATGTGCAGACATCGCCCAACGGCAACATTTCGATCAACTACGGCACCAACAATCCGATTTACGCTGGATCGATTGGCATCTTGCCGGGCACCAGTGGCTCGTTCCACATCCTGCTCGAGTACTCGACCGATGGCGCAACATGGAAGCTGCTCGAAGACACGGGCGTCGAGACATGGGTTGACAACGAGTGGCTGTGGTACGACATCGATCCCGGTGCAAACGTGCAGTACTACCGCATGCGCGAGACAGGTGGCAACACATTGTCGGTGCGTGAGTTCTTCGTCGGCAACAACTCAACCGAAGTCACCATGGCTCGTTTGAACCGTGACGACTACACGAACCTGCCCAACAAGAATTTCACGGCCAACCAGCCGTACCAGTACTGGTTCAACCGCACGCTGCCGCAGTCAAAGATCGTGCTGTGGCCAGCCCCGTCCGATCCTTTCGTGCAGATGACAATTTGGTACTCGCGCCAAGTGATGGACGTGGGCGACCTGTACGACGAGTTGGAAATCCCTCAGTACTTCTATCAGGCGATCCAGTGCATGCTGGCTCACCAGATGAGCCTGATCCTGCCCGGTGTTGATTTGGGGCGCATCACGTACCTTGAAGGCCAAGCCGACAAGTACTTCACGATGGCCGAGAACGAGAACCGCGACAAATCGCCGATCTACTACGCACCCAACATTTCCGTCTACACGAGGTAACGCATGCAAGCCTCGTCGTATTCCGAAGCTGTTGAAATGAACCTTGCCAGATACTTTACCGGCAAGGTTTGTAAACATGGCCATGTCTCGGAACGATACACCAAGACAAGGACTTGCATTCAATGTAGCAACATTGAAGGCGCGGCTAGGATTGAAAAAAACAGAGAGGCTCAGTTAACCCGTCAAAAAAAATGGCGAGACAACAACAAAGAGCGAATTAAAGAGAATTCAAGACTTTGGCTGAAGAACAACCGCCACAAACACGTGGCCAATAGAAAGCAAAGAGAAGCCTCAAAAATTCAAAGAACTCCGTTGTGGCTCAACGCTGGGCAAAAATTTGAGATCGATTGCATTTACAGGTATTGTTCTGCGCTCAGAAACATTGGGCTTGATTACCATGTAGATCACATCATTCCAATGCGAGGCGAGGGCGTGTCTGGCTTTCATGTGCCATGGAACCTTCAGGTGATCAAGGCATCTGAAAATCTGTCCAAGAACAACAGGATGGAACAATGCCAAGATTTTTAAATACTCAAGGCAATGCAGTAATCGCAATCTTCATTTGCGACCGCTGCCGCATGAAGCGCGCAATCGTGGAGGCGATGCCCGACCCCAACTTTCCCGGCCTCAAGGTGTGCCAACAAGGCTGCGCGGATCAGAAAGACCCGTACCGTTTGCCTGCACGCAAGACAGAGCGCATTGCTTTGCAATTTCCTCGACCCGATGTTAGCGTTGCGACAAACGATGACGGTTTGGTAACGACACCCACAGGCACAAATATCCCCGGCGGTAATCCGAGCGAGGTGTATATCAGCACTGAAAATGGTGACACCACACCGCAAGAAAACGGCAACACCAACATCATCACACCGAGTAACTGATATGGCACAAGTAACGATTACACAACTACCTCAGGCTGGTGCTTTAACAGGCGCTGAGTCAGTGCCAATTGTCCAGAATGGCCAGACGGTTCAGACAACAACTTCTGCAATTGCTGGCGCAGGCGCACTGAATTTCCCGTTCCTGACAGTTGGCCAGACTGCTGGCCTGACTCAGTCGCGCTACATCTCGACCAACAGTGGCCTGTCTTTGACCGACAACGGCGCTCAAGGCACCCTGCAAGTCAACTTGATCGGTGCGGCGATGTCGCTGAACTCGAGCGGCAACGGAATACAGGTCAAGACGGCCCCAAATACCGTCGCAGCGCGTGAAATTGCAGTCGGTACAGGGTTGGGTGTCACCAACGCCGATGGCGTCTCTGGCAACCCCACAGTAGCCCTTGGCACGTTCCTGCAACAACTGGTCTCCCAGACTGGCACCGGATTCTTGGTGCTGCAATCAGGCACCCCTGCAAAAGTTGAAATTGAAGGCACTGCTAATCAGATTAGTATTGCCAACGGCAACGGGGCTGCAAACCCAATTGTTTCGCTGGCCAACAACCCGATCATTCCCGGCACGGGAAGTGTCACTGTGCCCAACGGCACGTCAGTCCAGCGCAGCGGCAGTTTTGGCGCATTCCGCTACAACACCAGCCTTCAGCAGTTCGAGGGCTTCACCAACACTGGCTGGAACCAGTTCTCGCTGACTGGTGGCGTGACATCGTTCAGCGCAGGCACGACAGGCTTCAGCCCCAACACTGACACCACTGGTGCTGTGACCCTTAGCGGCATTCTGAACCCGGCCAGTGGCGGCACGGGCGTGAACAACAACACGTACACCATCACGCTGGGCGGCAACGTCTCCACTGGTGGCACGTTCACGACCGCAGGCACGTTCACCACGGCCGCAAACTTCACAACCGCTGGTGCGTTCGCCATGACGCTGAACGCCACGGGCGTCACCAACGTCACGTTTCCCAACTCGGGAACCTTGGCCACATTGTCTGGCTCCGAGACGCTCACCAACAAGACGATGTCCGGTGCCAGCAACACCTTCAGCAACATCGGCAATTCGTCTTTGACCAACTCATCGGTGACCTACAACGGCGTCACCGTGGCGCTGGGCGCGTCAGGCACGATCACAGCCACCACCACGGCTGCTTTGACGGTCGGCACTGGCCTGCAACTCAACACAGGCACCACGTTCGATGGATCGGCCGCACGCACGATCAGCATTGACTCGACCGTGGCCACACTGACCGGAAGCCAGACCTTGACCAACAAGGTGATGTCTGGCGCGAACAACACATTCAGCAACATCGGCAACTCATCGCTGACCAACAGTTCGATCACCATTGGCTCCACGGCGGTCAGTCTGGGTGGCTCGATCACAACCTTTGCTGGCACATCGATCTCTGGATCGACAAACACGCTGTCCAACATCGGCAACGCAAGCCTGACCAACTCGTCGTTGACCATTGGAACGACCAATATCGCGCTGGGAGCCACGAGCCTGACCTTGGGTGGCCTGACCTCTGTTGCGGTCACGCAAGACCCCGTATCGGCCTTGCAACTGACAACCAAGCAGTACGTTGACACCTTGGTGGCTTCAGGCGTCCATTACCACCAGCCAGTTCGCGTTGAGTCTCCAACTCCGCTGAATGCGACCTACAACAACGGCACCGCTGGTGTTGGGGCTACGCTGACCAATGCAGGCACGCAGGCCGCACTGGTGATCGATGGTGTGACTGTTGCAGTCAATGACCGTGTGCTGATTTACACCCAGACCAACGCAACGCAAAACGGCATCTATGTGGTGACAAACGTGGGCTCTGGATCGACCAACTGGGTCTTGACCCGTTCGTCTGATGCCGACACTTACGTCATCAACAACGCCAACGGCTTGAGTGAAGGCTCTACCGTTTTCGTTCAGCAGGGCACGACTGGCGCTGGCGAGACATACACCTGCAACACTTCTGGCGTCATCACGTTTGGCACCACCAACATCACCTTCGCGCAGATCAGCGCGACGCAGATTTACTCTGCTGGCGCTGGCCTGACCCTGACTGGCACGCAGTTCAGCATCACCGCTCCCGTCACCGTACCCTTGGGCGGCACTGGCGTGACCACGCTGACAGGCTTGGCCTACGGCAATGGAACGAGCGCATTCACAGCAGCTTCAGCGGCGCAGGTGGTGGCGGTCATTGGCTCGACGGCCGTGACCAACGCGACGAACGCAACGAACGCAACAAATACGGCCGTCACAGCCGACTCGACCAATGCGACAAACTACCTGACTTTCGTTTCCGCGACTTCCGGGAATCTCCCGCAATTGGTAAACTCTTCGATAACCTGCAACCCATCAACAGGCCAAATGACTGGCGGTATTGCTGGCGGCGCTTTCTAAGGAAAAAAAATGGCACAAACCGGATACACCCCGATCCTGATCTACGCAAGCGGCACAGCTTCAAACGTGCCCTCGGCGGCAAACCTGACGAGCAGTGCATCGGGCGCTGAATTGGGATTGAACTATGCCGACGGCAAGCTGTACTACAAGAACAGTTCTGGCGTGGTCACGTTGCTGGCTTCTGCCGCAGGCGCTTCTGGTGACGTGGTTGGCCCAGCATCGGCCACAGACAACGCGCTGGCACGGTTCGACACCACCACGGGCAAACTGATTCAGAACTCCGTCGCCATCCTGAGCGATGCAGGCGTTTTGACTGGCCTGACTGGCCTGACATCGTCTGGCAACGTCACGCTGTCTTCCTTGACCTCTGGTCGCGTGCCATACGCCTCGACAGGCGGCTTGCTGGTTGATTCTGCCAACATGACCTTCAACGGCACACGCCTGACGGTTGCTGACCTTGCTGATTCCGGCTTGACCTCGGGTCGCGTGGTGTACTCCACCACTGGCGGTGCGCTGGTGGACTCTGCCAACTTGCTGTACAGCGGCACTGACCTGACTGTTTACGGCATCACCGTAGGCCGTGGTGCAGGTGCTGTGTCCACCAACACTGCGGTGGGTGCTAGTGCGTTGTCTACAAACAGCACAGGCACAAACAACACAGCGGTAGGTAACCTTGCGCTTGGTTTTGCAAATACTAATACGGGCGACGGCAATGTGGCCGTTGGGTCATCTTCTCTAAGAAGCAACTCATCCGGCGCATACAACACCGCTGTTGGTAGCGGCGTTCCCGGTACTTTTGCAGCAGCGCTTCAGTCAAACACCACTGGCGCAAACAACACTGCTCTTGGCAATGGCTCTCTGGGCAACAACACCACCGCTTCTAACAACACCGCTGTGGGTTATCAGGCCGGGTATAGCAATACGACTGGAACGGTAAATGTGGCAATTGGAGGTGTAGCGTTATATTCCAATACCACAGGTAATCAGAACACTGCGGTTGGAGAGGGGGCACTTCAATCAAACACCACTGCTTCTTTCAATACTGCCGTTGGCCGTGACGCAATGGAGGCCAATACAACTGGGGCAAATAATACCGCCCTCGGTTGGCAAGCCCTCCTTTCCAATACCACCGCCTCAAACAACACTGCTGTTGGGTATCAGGCTGGGTTTAACAACACCACAGGTACTGGCAACACATTTTTAGGGTATCAGGCTGGTTTGGCAGTTACGACAAGTAACGGGCAAACATTTATCGGCCAAGGTGCAGGTGCATCAAAAACAACCGGGGGCAACAATACGTTTGTAGGTACAAGTGCTGGCGGGTCTGCAACTACCGGGACAGGCAACACGTTTATTGGTGTAAATGACAGCACAAACGGTTCTGGATTTGCGGTCACTACGGGTTCCAAGAACACCATTATCGGCGGTTACACAGGCAACCAAGGTGGCCTCGACATCCGCACTTCCAACAACATCATCGTGCTGTCTGATGGGGATGGGAACCCCGGAATTGTCGTTCGCCAAAACCCCGGTTATGGCAGTTACTTCTTCGTGGGGCCGACGACATCTGACCCTTCTGGATCAAACTACTACAGCACCATATCTACAAACGGCGCAGATGTTCAACTCATTCTTCAGCGCACGGGAACTGCCGCAGGCTGGGGGGGTATTGGCGCAAGCGACGGCTATGCGCTTAATGTCTACTCCGAAGGTTTTGGCAATACGCCATTGCGCGTGGCGGAGACAGGCTCACTTGTTCTCTTGAACGGCACGGGTACACCGACTGGCACTGGCATCGCCTTCCCCGGTACTCAAAACGCATCGTCCAACTCCAACACGCTGGATGACTATGAGGAGGGAACTTGGACGCCTACGCTGTCAACCAACGGATTTAGCGGCACACCTGCAGTTACTGGTTCTTCGGGCATTTACACAAAAATTGGTCGCGTCGTCACCGTTCGCGCGTCGCTTGGATTTGGGTCGTTCACATACCCATCAAGTTATGTTCTGATTGCTGGCCTACCGTTTACGCCAAGCACAGGGTTTATTGGCTCATTTACAGGGGGACATCCCGGTAGCGGCCCAATGGGAGGGGCTTGCGCGGCGTTTAGCGGCGGCATTGACGCCGCGCCCACTACCGCAACCACAACCTCAACCTCGTGGACATATACCGTCACCTACTTTGTTTAAACTGGAGAAAAGCCATGTCAACATTCACCGAAGTCACCTACATTTCTGAGTTCAACATCCAGCCCAACGGGTGCATTGGAGTTCGCAAGACCACCGATGTTCTGAAGGATGGCGTTGTCATCTCGTCAACCTACTGGCGCACGGTGCTGATCCCAAATGACACTACTGCCGCAGAGGTGCTGAACGAGGCTTACTACCTCAACATCGCCACATACGCTTGGAGCCAACCGTCGCCCCAGCCGTATGATCCTAACCCACCAACCCCCGGAGTTTGAACATGACTGAACAAGAAAAGCCCACCGCCGAAGAGATCGCACGCCACTATAGCGCCGCAATGGACTCGGTCTCGCTGATCAACGCTGGCAAGCCTGAAGGCATGGAAGATGCTGACTGGGCTGACTGTGTGTCCCGCAACAAGGAACACCTGCGTCTGATGATCGCAAAAACGTACTGGACGACAGAAGACCTGAGCCCACTGCAAGCGGCTGCGGCATAATTAAAAAGGGAAGCCGCCACCCTACTTTGGCGGCAATTTCATGGAGATGAAAAATGGATGAAATCAAACTGAGCACAAACCTGATCAACGGCATCTTGCAGTATCTGGGCGGTCGTCCTTTTGCTGAAGTTGCAGGATTGATCCAAGCAATTCAACAAGAAGCCGCCAAGCAAGGCGCGCAACCTGTTGCAGCGGAAGAGCCATCGGCTGAATAAATCAACTGAGGGTAATCATGGAGACGGTTCATGAACTTGCAAACGATACCGACAAGCGTTTGAGCGTCCACGAAGCAGTTTGCGCTCAACGGTACGAGAGCATTCAGAGCCGTTTCGATGATGGTTCCAAGCGCATGACAAAGATCGAGTACCTCTTGTATGTACTTATCGCTGTTGTGCTGCTTGGCCCCGGAGTTGCTGCCGAATTCGTCAAAAAACTTTTGGGGATGTAAAT
>Ga0315903_10001360_pt1 | contig 37028 bp, 58 predicted proteins | sample LakEriMetagenome_7_FD_203524 | JGI IMG/M metagenome (GOLD analysis project Ga0315903, IMG submission 203524) | Freshwater fungal communities from buoy surface, Lake Erie, Ohio, United States - Buoy 2 MA119 | ecosystem: Environmental > Aquatic > Freshwater > Lake | place: USA: Lake Erie, Ohio...
GCACCCAGCTTCCGAGCAATCAGCGACGCGATAAAGAAAAAGACACCGAACGGAATGCCCGCGTAGGCAGAAAACAAAAAAACCGCCGGCTGCATCATCGTGATAACTGAAAACATCGCCCCCAAAATGCCCAGCGCAACGATGCCCGCAGAGGCTTCTAGCGAGAGGTTCCGTTTGCTTAACAGGAAGACTGCGATCCACGTCGCAATCAGCAAAACGCAGCCAATCAGTATACTCCACCAAGTGGCCTCGCGGAACGCGAACGACACAACGTCGAAAAAATCCAGCTTGTCGACTTGCATCATCATCTCCGTCCCTAAGAATCTCACGCTTCGGCTTCGCGCTCAACCTTCGTTCGCGGGAATCCAGAACCTCATCTCCCGCCCCGTCTCTCTGACGCGATACGCCACCTTGAACCGAGACTCGTACTTATTGTGCACGCCGCTCGTCTCGAACGCTTCGGCGTCATAAATGAACCACCAGTCGCCTTTGGTGATCTTCTCGTGCATTCCTCTTAGCGCGGCCTTGCGTGGATGATTGGCGAGATAGGCGCGGTAGGTTGCTTCGGGGACTTCGCGCCATTCGCCGTCGTCTGTGAGCCGCATGTTCGATTTCGTTCGCGAAGACTTGCCCTTGGCCGCCAAGCTAGCAGGCGTCTTCTGCCTTGTCGCTCTGCTGGTCCTTTGGGGCTATCTCGTGTGGAGAGGATGAGGCGGCTTCGAGCATTGCCTGATAGTCCTCGCGAAAACTGCCGAGCGTCCAGATGCCGACGCTGGCATCCTTCGGCCAACTCGCGACGAGCGCGCGCAGCATTCCGATCGTCGGCTCACGCGGCACCACGCAATGTGTCTCGTTGAGCTTCGCCAAGAAGGCGTCGATGACCGCGTTAGCCTCGAAGGTCGCGTTACCATAGAGCCCGTCCACGCCGTCGTAGAGCCTGCTATGCAAAGCTTCCGCGGCTGCGTGACGCGCATCCTCTACTGCTTTCCGTGGATCAGTCATTACCAGGGGCCTTGATGTGTTTCATCAGCGCTTCGTAGTCGTCGAATTGCGGCAGTTCGGACGCTTCAATCCCGACGCGAACGATTGCAGCTAGGTCCTTTACGATTGACCGGCGCACATCGGCATCAATGCCATTGAAGCCATGCTTGATCCCGGAGCGGTCGCACAGATCGTACAGGATGGCGCAGGCGATTTGCTCCGCTTTGTCCTTCGGCTTTCTGTCATGATAGGGGTACAAATAACCCAGCCCAAGCTGGCGGACCGTGGCGTCGAAATCCAGCGCCATCACTCGACTCCCTGCGGTCTTGGCTTAAGGCCAATGCTCTGCGCCATGTTGTTCACGGCGCGCTGAAGTGGGTTGTACGGACCTTCAGTTAACTCGGCAAAGCCGACGATGCTTGAGCGCGGCTGGGCGTCCAAACCTGTAGCCGTCACGCAGTAACCAACAGGCTCAACCACGACCGCAATGGCGTCTCCGCCGTAGAACTTGAGGCGCTCGTTCAGCGCCTCCTTGATCAGCTCCGCCTGCTTTGTCTGGAACACGTCGATGGACTGCATCAGCCGCTTGCGGGCGTCAGTCTCCTTGGTTCCGATCCACCACGACCATGCGGCATTTTTTGCGTAGTCGAGCATCACAGGCCCTCCACAGCAAAGCGCGAAAGCTGCTGAGCGTGCGTGATTTCCTTCTTGTGCTGTTCGCTTAGGCCTGTGTTCCACATGCCATCGATGGCGGCGTTGAGAGCTATCAGCGCGTTCTCCAACTGGACGACGCGCCGCTCAGCCTGAGCCGCGCGCTTCACCGCGTCGGCCGCCGTCGCCACGGTCTTGTCGAGATGCAGCGCAAGACTTTCGATCTGCGCCTCGGCTGCGGCGACGGTCTTGGCGGCTTCATGCTCGCCCGCGTCCACGCTAAGCAGCTCGGCGACCTGTTCCGTGGTAAGGAGCGGGCTCACGGCTGCGGCTCCCCCTTCTGCTGGTGCTCCAGCGCGGCGCGGATTTTGTCGGCGGCTGCGCGGGCGCGGCGTATGTTCCCGATGTTGAGCGTGTAAGGGAGCCCGCGTCCTGATTTTGCCTGCGCAATGCCAACGATGACGCCGTCAGGTTCAAGGTCAGGGCCAGCGTCTACGCGCTCTGCGGCACTCGCAAACGGCTCCAGCGCCGACAGCGCCTCGCGCAACAGCTCGCGCTCCGCAGTCTCATCGTCGTGTGTCACTCGACCGTCTCCCTGAACTTGACGCCGTGCCGTGCTGCGAACGCCTCCACCAGCATCGTAAACTCGGAATGCTCCTGCACTGACAGGTCCGACGTGTGCATCCCGACCGGAACCATCCCGCCATCTTCGTGCGGCATCCAGGTTGCGCCACGATAGGAGTGCATGAAGTAATCCTTCCACGCCTGCGGCGGATAAAACTGGCCATGCCAACAAAGCTGCGTGGCGATGTCCGTCAACATAGCCCACTGCCGATCATTCTGCGGGATTGAGCGCTTCGGGCCTTGAAACGTAACGCGCGTATCCTTCGGCGCACGACGTATCCAGTCGATGGCCTTGGCCTTCATCGCATCGTTCCAAAGCACGAGGAGCGCACGACCCATCAGCCCCGCGCCCCTGCTTCATCGCTCCACTCGACCGTCTCGGCCATGTCTTCCAGCCGCGGGATGTACGCGAAGCGATAGAATGCGCGCATCAGATGCGGACGCTTCTGCTTCAGCGCTTTCTTCTCAGGCGATAGCCACCACGCTTTCAGATCCTCCCGCGTCGAGAATGCGTCCATCTCGGCCTCAAGGATCGGCCACTCGGGCTGGGTGGTCTGATCGACTTCCTCGCCGTCTTCGTTAGAGTTAGAAGGCGGCTCCCGAGGCGTTTCCACCTGTCCAGGTTCCTCGGGAGCCGCCAGTTGACCGCGCGGGGGAGAGACCGGCGCGGATTCCATGTCGCCCATTTCCTCGGGCGTGTAGACCCCGCCAAGGCAGGCGGGGTAGGCCGTGCGAACGCCGTCGCTGATGACGCGCGCCTTCAGCATGTTGCGGGCAAACTTCTTCCACATATCGCGGCCGGCAAGACCCGCAGCCTTGGCGCGTTCCATGTCCCAGTCGATCTGCACCGGTTCGCATTGCGGATGGCTGAAAATCGCTGCGCATCGGGTGTCGGACAGTTCCGTCCACTTGATGTGACCGCCCGCCTTCTGGAAGCGCGCCAGCATCGATTCCGCTTTTAGCGCCGGGCGTCCGTTGATGACGCTGTATTCCTCCACAACGCTGGTGAAGGATCGGCCCTGTGACTGGGCGATGATCATCAGCGGGAGCATTTCCTCCTCGCTCTTGAAGCCATAGAAGCGCGACCGGACGGCGGCCTGCGCAAACATCCGCATTTCGTCCAGCGACGACATGCGCGGTTCGTGTTTCGTCAGTGCAGTCACGCTTTCTTCTCCGCTCGGGTGATGATGTGGTCCAGAAACTCTGCCAGCGCGCGCATCTCGTGCTCTGATGCGCAGCGCTCGCGCACCAGTCGGCGCATCAGGCGCTCGCAGTCGGAGCGCAGGGTGTCGTCAGTGGCGGGGCGCGGGGCGTGGGGGCGGAGTGTGTGAATGGTGGCGGTCATGCGTCACCTATCCAAAGCCCCGAATCCTCAAAGTAGTCGCTCGGAGGTTCGGCAAAGCAGTGCTTGCAGTGATGGCCTTCCCCGCGCTCGTATTCGTAATCGTGATCCTCACAGTGATCCGGGCAGATCGCGCCGGAGTTGTCCGCTGGCGCAACTGCGCATTCGACGCCGCAGACCTTGCATTTGAAATCGGGCTGGTTGGCCATCACGACACCTCCGCATCTAGACGTGCCTGCCAGTCGTCCGCGAACTTGCGGAGCTTGCGCGTGTCGAGGTATTCAATCGGGAAAGCCATCTCATACGGCTTGTGCTGATCGGGCTTCAGGCGCCGCATGATCTTCGCGTCTAGCTTCTCGGCCTTGTCCATCAGGTCGGCCAGTTCCTCAATCATGCTGACCGTGGTGGCGTCGCCGTAGTCTGCGCGTCCTTCAAAGATTTTCATGGCAGCGGCCTCCGCAGCTTCATGCACGTAGAGCGCACCACGTTGACCGTCTGACGCGGCTTCATCCACGCCGTCAGGTCGAACGCGCTGACCTCCGCAGAGCGTGCCAGATGCCGCTCAAGATCGAAGGCGGGGCGGGTGAGGGCGATGGCTTCGCGGATCATTCCGACACCCGCTCGTCGCGACGCTGATCACGGCGGTAATCAGCGATTGCTTCAGCCTCAGCCGCTCGCGCATCGCCGACGAACACCTCCCAAGCGCGCCAAGCGTTCGCATCGATCTCCGCGCGCTCGACCGTCGATGTCGCGCTGATCGGCAGCGCTTCGTATGCGCTTGTGCGGAACAGGTCCGCTTCCGTGCCGCTCAGCTCGTCCGCAATGTCGTCAATCAGCGCGTCAAAGAGGCGGCGCGCTTTGCGGGCGGACATGCCCACATTCATCGCGATATCGATTGCCTGCCAGAGCGCGGCTCCCGCGTCGTGGCCTTCCATCGCGATCCGGTCGGCTTCCTGCTCGTAGTCCATGCGTGTCTCCCTTGCTACGGGAGAGGTAAGCACATAGCTGACCTAGATGGCAAGCAAAATCGTCAGCACATGGCTGACTTTTTTATGCGCGCTTGCGTTTTCCGTCTGGAATGAAGGAGTTGAGCACTTTCAACGCCTGGTCTCGATCCACAGCGGGGATTTGATCCCAGATCGACCAAATGGCTTCAGGCGCGGTCGGATTGCGCATTAGAAGGTCGGCGGGGTCGCACGCCAAGGCTTCTGCGAAAGCTTCGAGAAGTCCTTGATTATATTGGCGTCTTTGCCTTTCGAGGTCGGAAACATGCTGTTTCGTGATGCCGACGCGTTCCGCTAACCGCTCCTGAGTGAGATTACGGTAGGTGCGCCATTCGCGCAGGTAGAACCTCTGCTGTGCCATTGCACAGCCTCTCCCACGGGGTGTGGGTACTGTCGTTCACTATCCTGCTGACTGCCGCTTGACAACTAGGTCAGCCATATGCTGACTAGTACGCATGACGCTGACAGAAGCCAGACAACGCGAAGGTTTGAACGTCCCGCAGCTTGCGAAAAGGCTCGGGATTTCAAAGCAGCATTTGTACGACATCGAGAAGGGCGAGCGTTCGCCGGGCCGCGAACTGGCCGTCCGCATCGTCGAGATTTACCCCAACGTTGACCTTCTGAGCCTGCTTCGCGGGCAGCAGGGGGCAGCATGACCCTCCATCCCAACTCGGCCTCTGGCCACCCCGCGCCGCTGTCCCATTCCCCCAGACCCGCAGCGGCGTGGGCTTTGTATTCGCGTCCGTCCCCCCGGCGCGAACGGCGGCGAGCCACCCTTCAAGCACCGACCCCCGGCTCGCCGCCGACCCTTTCTGAGAGACGAGCCTGAACGCAAGCGACCGGCGCTGACACGCCGGCCGCCGAGAGTGCCGATCAATCCAGGTCGATGGAGCCGACCAGACCGTGACCGACCATCAGACATTATCCCGCGCACGTGACGAAACAATGGCCGAACTGCCGTTGGCGATGCGGAGCGCATCGGGCGAAGAGTGGCGCGCCGTCGCTGGCTACGAAGGCTTATACGAGGTCAGCAACCAGGGCCGCGTTCGGTCTTTGGCGCGAGTGGTGAGAAAGTCGGACGGCACGAAGCAGACTTACGCCGGTCGCATACTTCGGTCTGCCGTTACAGCCGGTGGCTACCGTATCGTGGCACTCAGCAGAGGCGGAAAAACGGTCACCAAAACCGTTCATCGCCTTGTCGCCACGGCATTTCTTCCGCGCGCTGATGAGCGTGATGTCGTCAACCACATCAATTTTGACCGTGCTGATGCTCGCGTCGAAAATTTGGAGTGGGTCACTCAAGCGCAGAACTGCCGGCACACAATCAGCGCTGGCAGGTGGTTGGCTCCAAGGTGTCGTGGAGAGGACGCAGGATGCGCAAAGCTCACTGAGCGTGACGTTGTGGCGATCCGGCGGGAGTTCGCTTTGGGCGCGTCGATGCGCAGCCTTGGCCTCAAGTACGGCGTCACCGGAATGTCAATTAAGCGGGTCGTCACCGGAATGACGTGGTCCCACATTGCGGAGGGTCTGCGTGGTTAGCGGTCTTCCTCTTTTCGATACAGCCAAAAATTGGAAAAAGGCGGGAACGTCGTCAGACGCTGCTGAAGCCGCCGCGCGTAAGGCTCCCTACTGGCGCGGCAAATGCTTAGAGGCTCTGCGCGTCCGTTCGATGACAGGCGACGAGGTCGCCGCCTTCCTCGGCGTTGATGTGCTGACCATCCGCCCGCGCCTGACCGAATGCTTCAATCGCGGCCTGATCGAGACCACCGGCGAGCGCAGGCCCACCCCGCGCGGCCGTACCGCTGACGTGTGGCGGGTGCGCGGATGAGCATCCAGATCATTCAGGGCGACTGTCGGACTGAGCTGGCGAAGCTGGCTGACGAAAGCGTCAACTGCGTCGTGACCAGTCCGCCGTATTTCGGCCTGCGCGACTACGGCGTGGACGGCCAGATCGGGCTTGAGAATACACCCGACGCCTTCGTGGCGGAATTGGTTTCGGTGTTCCGCGAAGTGCGCCGCGTTCTGCGCGATGACGGGACGCTGTGGCTCAATCTTGGAGACAGCTACGCCGGGAGCGGGCGAGGCATAGGCGACACCAAAACCGAGAACCTGCGCAACCCTGCGTCTCGAGATATGCATGACGCGCGCGTTGAGTCTGGCGCCATCGGTCGGGCATGGGTCAAGCCCCCGGTCGGCTTAAAGCAGAAAGACCTCATCGGCATCCCGTGGCGCGTCGCATTCGCGCTGCAGGCGGACGGCTGGTATCTTCGCCAGGACATCATCTGGAGCAAGCCGAACCCCATGCCCGAGAGCGTGCAGGACCGCTGCACGAAGGCGCATGAGTACGTTTTCCTGCTGAGCAAGTCGCCGCGCTACCACTACGACGCGGACGCGATTGCGGAGCCCGTAGCGCCCGCCACAGTCACCCGTCTGGCGCAGGACGTGGAGAACCAGCAAGGCTCTGATCGCGTTCCCGGCAAGACCAACGGCGCGATGAAGGCGGTTGCTCCCCGCGCTAATGGATCCACGCTGACAGGCGGCGACTACGGACGCCATCACCTTGGCGAGGCGCTGCCCGAAGTGGAGAGACGCGACGTTGGCGTGGGTCACAACGTGCGCCCGCGCAAAGCCGTTCCGAACGGGGCAGGCCGCGCATCTGGCAACAAGTCGCACAAGTACGTTGACCAGTACGAAGCCGAGGACAGCGAACAGCACCGCACCAAGGCGGGCCTTATGAAGGTGGCTGACGTTGCCTATGATCGCCGCAACGCCCGCTCCGTCTGGAACATCGCAACTCAGCCTTTCAGCGAAGCCCACTTTGCGACGTTCCCGCCAGAGCTTGCAGAACGCTGCATCAAGGCTGGATGCCCCGAAGGCGGCACAGTGCTGGACCCGTTCTTTGGCGCTGGCACGACTGGCCTTGTCGCTGATCGCCTTCAGCGCAACGCCATCGGGATCGAACTGAACCCCGCTTATGCAGAAATCGCCCGCAACCGCATCCAGCGCGATGCGCCGCTCTTTGCGGAGATTTCCGCATGACCGAGATTGTCGCCATGATCCAGCACATGCGGGCGAAGGGCATCGCTTGCAGCGTCATCCTTGAGGCCGTCGAAGCTCTGGCCTGCGCCAAGCAGGATGCGCTCGAAGAACGCCGCGCCGCTGACCGCATCCGCAAGGCCCGGTCACGCGCCGCACAGCGCGCAGCATTGAAATCTAAGGAAATGTGTCCCGTGACACCTGCGGACTCCGCGGACACGGATTCTCCCTCCCCCCTTGTTTCCCCCCCTAAGCCCCCCACACCCCCAAACACCCCCCCTATAATCCCCCCATCCTCAATAAATCCTGCGCGCGAAAACGCGAAAACGCCGGAAACAAAAGGATCGCGGCTGCCTCCCGACTGGGCGCTGCCCGACGACTGGCTCGCTGACGCAGGCGACATCGCCTTCAAAGCAAAAACCCCCATCACCGAGCAGGAAATCCGAAATGAAGCTGATAAGTTCCGCGATTACTGGACCGCCAAGCCGGGCGCCGCAGGCCGGAAACTCGACTGGCGCGGGACGTGGCGAAACTGGGTCCGTAGCTATCTCGACCGGCGGCCAAAGCCGCGAAATGCACCCGGCGGTCATGGCCCGGCTGCCTTCGGCCAATCTGGGAGCGTCCCTATCGAAGATATCGTCGCTTGGCGTGCATTGCAGCGTCGAAATGGAGACGGTGTTCCCGACGAACGAACACGGGGAGACGACGTTCCGGCAGAGGCCGACTGCGTTGAAGGTGACTACCGACTCGTCGGCTGACATCGCAGCCGCGCTGCGGGTGGCCAACGAATGCCTACTTCCCGCGTCGATCGAGCAGGTCGAGGCCTGGCTGGCGGAACTGGCCATCAAGACCGTCCGGCGCAAGTCGTCGGAGATCGGCTCCGAGATGGCCCTGACGGTCTACACGAGCCATCTGCGCCAGTACCCCGCCGACGTTGTCCGCTACGTGCTGGCAGGCTGGGCGGGCAAGTGGTGGCCGACCTGGGGTGAGCTTGCCGAGCGTCTGGACGAGCTGACCGACACCCGGCTCATGATCCGCGACCGTCTTGCCGACATGGTCGCAGGCACCACTCCTGAGCCGGAAGCAATCGACCGCACAGCCGAGCGCCTGAAGCAGCTCCGGGACGAACTGGAAGCCGCTGAACGTGTCGCGGCGAAGTATCCCGAACTGGCCGACAGCAGCTTGCGCAAGCGCGAGGCCATCGCGGCTGAAATCTCGAAGCTGGAAAGGACGTAACATGTACGACGGGCAGGTCGTTCAACCGAGGGCCAAAATCAGGGAGGTGCAAGCCGTCGTCGCGGCCATGCATGGGCTTCCCGTCGAAGCCATGTGGAGCAGGTCGCGCAAGCACAAATGGGCGCACCCTCGACAGGAGGCCATGGCGCTGGCGCGTGAATTGACGGGCCGCTCGTTCCCCGAAATCGGCATCATGTTCGGGGGCAAGGATCATACGACGATCCTCTATGCGCATCGCAAGGTCACGAAGCTTGCCGAGACCGACGCAGTACTGGCTGAGCGTCTCGCCATCGCACGCGCTCGCATCGCCGCGCTGGTGGCCGAGCGTGTCGCCAAGCAGCCGACCTCGACAGGCTGGCAGCCGCCTGCGCCGCTTCGTCCCGCCAAGCCGATGAAGGTGGCGGTTCGGTTCGACCTCGCCGCATGGGCGCGTCTCGGCGGAGAGATGGAGGCGGTGTCGTGACCGCCTTCACAATTCCTGGCGACCCCAAAGGCTGGGCGCGGACCCGATCCAACAACGGCCAGTATTTCACCGCCCCAGAGATGCGCGCCTACCAGAACAACATCCGCTGGCTCGCCAAGGCCGCAGGCATTCGGGAGATCGATGGCCCCGTGTCTGTCGCTGTGGTGGCGCACTATCGCATTCCAGCGTCCGCAACGAAAGCGCGGCGGGCTGCGATGCTGGCGCTCGATGAGATGCCAACGAAGAAGCCCGACATCGACAACGTCGTGAAGAACGTTCTCGACGCGCTCAACGGGCTTGCGTGGAAGGACGACGCTCAGGTGGTGAGCCTGTCCGTCAGCAAGGTCTGGTCGGACGATCCGCGCACGGAGATCGACGTGGAGCGCTTCAAACAGCGCGCAGTGGCGAGGGTCGCAGCATGAGTCAGATTTCAGTAATCGTTTTTTCGCTCATGGGCGTGGCCGTAATGGGCATGGGCTGCATGCTTGTGATTTTAGGCGCGCTCATGTTCCTGCATCCGTTTGGGGTGCGGCCATGACCCGCCGCAACGAAACGCACGACGTAAAAGCCGCCGCTGCTCAGGCCGCACAGCTTGTCCAGCGCCAGACTTGCGAGGGCTGCGCCTACCTGCGCGGCCTGAGACCCAAGTGCGAGGAGGAGCGCGCCGACGCCTACCGTCAGCCGCGCGAGACCTTCCATGAGCGCTGCCAGTTCTACGCGGTGAAGGGCCAGATGGCGCGACCGGCAACGCCAGAGCCGCAGCCTGCCTCACGCGCGCAGATCGCGGGCGAGGTCGCACGGCGCAAACACAATCGCTGGAGGAGGGCTGAGGCGTGATCGACGTGACCCAACAGCGCCTGCGTGACGTGAAGCAGACCCTCTGCGAAGGCGGCTGCATCTCCACGCTGGCGAAGCAATGGGGGCTTTCCAAGCCCGGCGCGCTGCAATGGCTCGACCGCCACGCCCCGCCTGAAGAACGCCGAAAGCTGGCCGAGAACGGCCGCACACGGGCGCAACAGAAGATGCGCGGCTTCGACCTGTCCGCCCGCATGGAGATGATCACCGTCTGCCGCGCCGCCGGCATGTCGTGGGAACGGATCGGGGAGGCCATCGGCGTGACCGCTGTTTCCGTCTGGACCCTCGCCCGCCGCCACGCGCCGGACGGACTGGCCGAAGCGATGGAAGATTTCCGCGAAGATCAACGCGTAGCGTAGCAACAGAGGGACCAGGGACATGGCACTGATTGATGAACTGAGAGAGAAGCTCAAGGACGTCGAAACATACATTGCGGCGCGACACGCCCAAATCCGTGAGCACGGGTCTGCGCTTGAAGAACTTGAACGGCAGCGCTGGGATTTGGACATCGCCATCGCCGCACTGGAGCCCACGCCCGCCGCCGTGACCGAGCCAGAGCCCGAACCCGAACCGCAAGACGACGCCAGCGAGTTCTCCGAGGAAGGCTACGCGCCCGTTGTCGAGGCCGAGCCGCTAGCCGACCCGATCTGGAACGAGCCGGAGCCGACCAAGCCGGAGGCCGACGCACTGGCCAAGGCGGCTGACTATTACAGCCCGGAAGCCGTAGCCGAGCGCAACAAGTTCAACCCTTTCGCCATGTTTCGGAAGGAGGGCGACCAATGAACTGGATTGAAGTCGGCTTCTGGGTCTGCCTGTGGACCATCATCGCGCTCGCCATCGGCTCCGTCATCTGGTGGGGCATCAAGAGCACCGGATCGGGAGGCGGGCAATGATGGGCAAGGATCACATCGACCGCGCGCTTTTAACTGCGCCGGTCCTGGCATTCTTCGTGGGCGTGTCCGTTGCCTACGGGCTTTGCGCACCCAACCCGTCATCGCTGTTTACGTTTCTCGGCATCCTTCCGTTGGGCATCTGCGTTGCGCTCGTCGTTGACGCCCGGCGTGAATTGTGGGGCAAGCAATGAAGCTGGCCGGCCTCTCGATACTCGCCATGACCGCCGCCCTGATGTGGATGCCCCGGCTCGATCCGAACCTGGCGCATCTGGCGTGGGCCAGCCTCGGCCTGCTGTGGATGCTTCTGGGAAGCCTCAAGGACGAAAGGCGCAGGCGATGAAATACTATCTAGACTGCGAGTTTAACGGCATGGGCGGCGAGCTTTTGAGCTTGGCGCTGGTCTGCGAAAACGCCACGCGGCACTCACTGTATCTGGTCCGCGAATGGATGCCAAACGTAGAGCCATGGGTGGCGCAAAACGTCCTGCCGATCATCCACGCAGACACGAACGCGCCGGGACCGAGGATTGTGCTTGTGACGCCCGTGTCGGAATGGGCCAGCGCCATCGAAAGCATTCTAGAAGGCGACAATGACGTCACTATCGTCACTGACTGGCCCGATGACATCAAGTATTTCTGCGAGCTGATCATCACTGGCCCCGGCACGATGATCAACGTGCGCCCAAGCATCAAATTTGAAATGCACCGTGTCGATGCGTACCCGACCAATCTACCGGGCGCGATCCAGCACAATGCCTACTGGGACGCCATGGCGTTGCGCCACAAGCTTCAGTCGCAGGAGCCGCAGCGATGACACAAGCCCCCCTGGTCTGGCACGCCCTCCGCACGAAGTCTCAACGGGAGCAGATGGTGGCCGACGCCCTGATGCGCTTCGGCATTTACGCGCAGGTGAAGACTGAGACCCGCCTCCGTCGACGCACGAAATGGGACAAGGAACGCAAGCTCCGCACCTTCGTCGCCGCCCCTGGCTACTGCCTGATCGGCACCCCGGATGGGGTACCCGTTCCATGGTATCAGATATTCCGCCTGCACATGGTCTCCTCCGTGGTCTCACTCAACGGCCAGCCAGCCCAACTGGACCACAAGGCTGTGCTGGCATTCCTCGGCCATGAGGGTGGGCGCCTGCCGGGCTACTTCCGCCACTTCCGCACGGGGCATGAGTTCAAGATCGGGGACCGTGTTTTGGTCAGCTCTGGCGTCTTCAGCGACCACACAATGCGCGTCCAAGACGTGCAGGATGGCGAGGCGGTTTTTCTGGTCAAGCTGTTAGGTCGCGATCATCAAGTAAGGGTGCCGGTCGATCATTGCATTCCAGCGGCCGCCGCATAGGATTGCGGCGGCGCGGGCGGTGTTGATCGCATCGCCCGCGCCTAACCACGCGCCTTACAGGAGGCACAATGGCCAGACGCGGAATATGCACACTAGATGGTTGTGGCAAGCCACACGTGGCTCTCGGGCTTTGCCGAAAACACTACGCACGACAGTATTACAACGGCGACCAATTGCTCCGAAGGCGAGCAAACGGTAGCGGGTTGGCGTTTGTAAAGACAGCGATTGCTACGCAAACCGACGATTGCATTCTATGGCCGTATGGCAGGTACCCTTCCGGCTACGGCAAGATCCATGACCCTGCCACAAAGAAAAGCGTTGGTGCTCATCAGTTTGTGTGCAGGCTCGCGCATGGCGAACCAAGCGCAGGCATGGAAGTGCGTCACGCCTGCCATAAAAAGGCGTGCATCAATCCGCGTCACCTGAGCTGGTCAACGCACAGGGTCAACATGGATGACAACATAAAGGATGGTCGTACGCTGGCGGGGGAAGCATTGCCGCAGGCAAAACTGACCGAACATGCCGTGATTGCAATCCGATGTTCTAATGAAACGCAACGCGTGCTGGCCAAGCGGTACGGCGTATCGCAAGGCGCAATTTCTCTGATTAAGTTAAGGAAGAACTGGAAACGCGTTAAGGCCGACGCGGCATAACTTGCCTAGGGGTTGCGTGCCTGCCCCAAATCGGTCACAACATGTGCTGGGCGAGCTGTTGGCCGGGGCGGGCAATTACCCCCTTTTCTTAGGCTGGCGTGAAGCGGACCCGAGGCGCTGGGACCGATAGGCAACCCCTTGCACCTTACCCCCGGAGAAAATGCGTCCGGGCTGAACTTGTCCAAAATCGGGGAGCGCCCCCATGTCTTTTCCGATGGTTGAGCAGGCCGCCCCTGAAGCGGACAAGTCGGTCGAAATCGAAGTTACGTCTGAGATGGTTGAGGCGGGAGTTGCCGTGTTGCTAAGCGGAGTTACCGGGGAGGATGCTTTTGCAGTGGCGCCGGAATCTTTGGTAACTGAGCTTCTTCAAAGGTGCCTTTCTATCGCCAAGCCTCCCTATGGCTAATTCACCGAGTGGCCCGGAAGGACCGTGGACGAGTCCTCCCAGACTTTGCGAAGTGCGGCTATCAGATCGGGTATCGTCTCGCTCGGTAAGCGGAAGCCCAATTCTGTCCCATTCAATACAGTGTGGGTCAGGACTAAATTGGACGTGCCTGTCTGACGTGCAACGTGCCATGTCAACGTCTCAAACGCTGGCGTTTTTCTTGGCTGAGATTCCCGGATCGCTGACGCGTCAGCGCTAGCTTTTCCAAGTCTCACCCAAAATCGGGGAGCGCCCCATGTTCCCAACGCAGGCTTTTGCGGATGAGGTCACGCGCCAGCGCTGGGCTCCTGACCCCGAGACGGTCGCAGCCCTCAAATACGTGATCAGGGAGCTGACCCTCCCCGAGAGCGATGGCCTCTGCAAGATCGAACGCGTTCTCCTGACCTGCCAGCACGCCAACCAGCGGGACGAGGAGATCAGGACCGCAGGCTTCGCCATCCTCGGAAAGCGCTTCAAAGATCGGGCGGTTTTCTTTCATGTGGATTGTTCCGACGAGGGCCTTTGCAGTTTCGCCCTGCGCCTCGCCCGTCATTCGCATGAACTGCATTCCAAGCAGCCTGCGAAGGACACCTGGTTCGCCAACCTCCTGAAACCGCGCGAGGAATGGGTCACCGCCCCGACAAAGACCCGCCGCGAACCCCAGCAAAAACCGCCCAAAGCGAGGATGCGCCGATGATCATCCGCACAATCGCAAAGCTCAAATCGCCCCTGTTCGGCGGCAAGCTGTTCGTTGTTTTCGGTCGCAATTTCCGCCGTATCCCGCCTGAGAAGCGGATGCACCTTCTGAACCAGGCGCTGCGTCAGATCCGCAACGAATACGACCTCGCCGCCGAGCATCACCGCATCGAGCGCAGGGATGAGGATATCCGCAACGCTGAAGCGGTGGGGCAGGCATGATCCGCCCGCATGTCCGACCGCTGATACGGGCATTCTCGGACTCGGCCCTGCCGGCGCACGACCTGCTTGACGATGCGATCAACCTGCTCGGTGTCGAGCCCCGGCACTATTGGGACTTTACCCAAAACCGGGCGCTGTTTGCCGGGGTGGACGTTGGCCCTGTCGCCTCAACGCCGGGCTGGAGCGCATCAGCCCTCAACCTCAGCGCCCGTGGGATGCTCATGGACGGGGTCAGCACGGCGATCATCACCTCGCCGGGCGTTAATTATCCTCTCTCACTTTGGGTCGAGATCGAGCGCGTGACCGACGCCGGGGCGGCGGAATCCATCATGCAGATTGACGCAAACACTGATAACGACCGCGCCCTGCTGAGGATAAACGCATCCGACCTCGCCGTCGCCACCATGACCGCAGCAACAATCACGCAAGGCGCCCCTTCAGTTACGGGGTCAGTCCCGCTGGCGACAGTAACAAAGATCGCGGGGCGGTTCGCGACGAACAGTATTCAGGCCTGCCGCAATGGCACGCTGGCGACGGAAGACACTGTCGCCACGGTTGCAGCGACCCCGACACATATCAGGTTCGGGTTCTTGGCGGCGGGCACATCGCCTTTCTTCGGCTACATCCGCCGCGCCGCTGTGTTCAACAGCGCGCTCAGCGACGCCAACCTCCAGACGATCACCAGCTAGGCCTTCACTGAAAGGACCGTCATGCAACGCACCTTTACGGCGGTTGACCAGTTCAGCCAGACGCTCACCATTCTCGGCCCCATCACCATCGGCGTCTACATGGCCGGGGCCAACACTCTCCTGATCCAGCAGAACGTCGCCGGTAACTGGGTGACCATGGATGACGGCACGCTGACGACCAGCACGAGCGTCACCCTCGATCCGGGCGGCGTGCCGATATACTGCCGGATCTACAATTCCGTCCACGCAGCCAATGCCACCGTGGACGTAGTCGGCAACTTCCTTGCCGATGAAATCACCGTCCTGACCGGCGGCGATTCCATTCTCATGGAAGATGGCGATGACCTGCTCGTTGAAAGTGGCGATTACCTTGAGTTGGAGGCAGCCTGATGGGCTCGAAGATTAGTGATCTAACGGCCCTGACCGGGGCCGATTCCGCAACTGGCGACCTGTTCCCTATCGTGGACGTTTCGGCGGGCACATCTGGGACAAAGAAAATCACCCGCGCCGAAGCCGAAATCGCGCTGCGCAATGCAGCCACCGCGGCGCGCATGGTCTCGGTCGGCGGTACCGCCCTGACCCTGACGCAAGCCACCCATGACGGGCGCACGATCAAGCTCGACCATTCGGCCGCAGCCTCGACCGTCACCCTTCCCGACGCTACCGGGACCGGGATGGTCTTCGAGTTCATCGTGACCGCCGTGAACACGAACAACCATCTGATCAAGGTTCCCGATGCCTCGAACGTGATGAAGGGCGTCGTCATGATGCTCGACAACGATTCGAACGCAGCCACGGCTTACGCAGCGTCAGGCACCGATGACACGATCACGCTCAACGGCACGACCACGGGCGGCCAGATTGGCGACTGGCTGCGACTGGTCGATATCGCGGCTGACACCTGGCACGTTTCCGGCGCGCTTCTCGTGCCTGCCGGCTCAAACGTCGCCGATCCCTTCTCGGCCACCGTCTAAGCGTAGGAGTGAAAAACAATGGCGCGTGTCGTCGAACTAGCCCGCCGCGATTTCAGCGGCGACTTCACAGCGGGAGGCTCTGCCCGCACCCTGACCGCCTTTGATGCTGGAAAAACCATCCAGCTCGACACGGCAGCAGGAACCACCATCACCCTCCCGGCCGCGCTGGGAACCGGGAACGAATACTACTTCGTCACCACGGTCATCGCGACCAGCAACAGCCACGTCATCCAGGTTGCAAATGCAACGGACGTGATGACGGGCGCCCTGATCGTCGTGGACAACGCAGACGGCACGGCCACCACCTTCGGGACTGTCGCAGCCTCCGACACCATCACGCTCAACCGCACCACAACGGGCAGCGTGAAGATCGGTGAGCGCATCTGCGTCAAGGACGTGAAAGCCGGCTTCTGGTCGGTGTGGGGCGTCATCATCGCAACCGGCTCCGAAGCCACTCCCTTCTCAGCCGCAGTAAGCTAACCCGCGACAACCTTCCCTAGCGGAAGGATCGCACAGCGAGGCCCTGACAATGGCCAAAACCATAACGTCAACGCGCGCGAAATGGCCTAGCGACGCTCCAGAGCGTCGTTCGGTCGCCAGCCTCGTGCCGTATGCACGCAACGCCAGAACGCACTCAGACGCACAGGTGGCCCAGATAGCGGCCAGCATCCGCGAGTGGGGCTGGACGAATCCGGTGCTGATCGATGAGACGGGCCGTCAGTGCTTGGCCATCGAGCTGGCCCCTGAGTACGTGGACGTCGCCGTCAAGCGCTGGCAGGCGTTCACGGGCAAGGACGCGACCCTCGACGGCACCGACCGCACGTTCAACGAGATCGCGGAGGAACGCCATGTCCCGGCCTAAGAAGGGGCAGGAGCATCCTCGCGAGGATTTGCACCCGAAGATCAAGATCATGTCGGCCATCGGCATCCCGCACGCGCAGATTGCGGGCGTGCTGAAGATGGGGCTGGACACGCTTCACAAGCACTACAGAGACGATCTCGATTATGGCGCGACGGAAGCTAATACGGTTGTCGGCGGCAAGATATTTGAAGCGGCCAAGCGCGGGGAAAGCTGGGCGTGTAGCCTCTGGGCAGCCAAGCGCATGGGATGGCGCGACACGACTGATCTGAACATCAACGGGTCTTTGACCATTACCAGAGTTGAGCGCTCGATTGTCCACCCTGACAATTAAGACCGCCAAGGTCTTCGAGCCGCTTCTGCATCCCAAACGCTACAAGGGAGCCCATGGCGGCAGGGGGTCGGGCAAGTCTCACTTCTTCGCGGAAAGCCTGGTTGAGGATGCCATACGCTTCCCCGGCCTGCGCGCCGTCTGTATCCGCGAGGTGCAGAAGTCGCTGGCGGAAAGCGCCAAGAGGCTGATCGAGGACAAGATCCAGACGCTTGGCGTCGGCACGCTGTTCAACGTCCTCAAGACGGAGATCGGCACGCCGGGCGGCGGGGTCATCCTGTTTCAGGGTATGCAGGACCATACAGCCGAATCTATCAAGTCGCTGGAAGGCATGGACCGGGCATGGATCGAGGAAGCGCAGACCCTCAGCGACAAGAGCTGGCGGATGCTGCGCCCGACTATCCGTAAGGACGGCTCGGAAATCTGGGCAAGCTGGAACCCGCGCCTGAAGGTCGATCCGGTCGATAAGTTCTTCCGCTCACAGAAAGGCGATCCGGCCATTGCCTGCGTGCAAGCCAACTGGCGGGATAACCCATGGTTCCCCAAGGTGCTCGAAGCTGAAAGGCAGAGAGACCTGAAGAACGATCCTGATGCCTATCCCCATGTCTGGGAGGGCGACTACGTCACCATTCTTGCGGGAGCGTATTATTATGCCGCTCTCAAGGATGCCGAACGGGAAGGGCGCATCGACTTCGTTCCGGTGGACCCCAACCTGCGCATTTATGCTTGCTGGGATATAGGCGGTCCCGGTCGGAAGGCCGACGCAATGACCATCGTCATTGCTCAGTTCGTTGGCCAGAAAATCAATGTGCTCGACTACTGCGAGGGCGTTGGACAGGTTTTGGGCTATTACACCGACTGGCTGCGCGAGCGCGGCTGGTCCAAGGCGTTTTGTATCGTCCCGCACGATGCCGCGCAGACGCACGCAGATAACCCGACCGGAATAGACTTTGAGGCGCAGCTTCGGGCCGCAGGGTTCCAGACCCGTAAGATTCATAGTCCGCCCGGCATCATCATGCAGCGGATCGCGACCACGCGCCGGCTGTTCCCGCGCATCTGGTTCAACCGGGAAAAGACCGAAGGATTACGCGCCGCGCTGGGCTGGTTCCACGAGAAACGAGACGAGGAACGTGGCATTGGCCTCGGACCTGATCATGATTGGGCGATCCATGGCGCAGACGCCTTCGGGCTCATGTGCATCGCTTACGAAGAGCCGAGGACAACCGTGCAGAAACTGGCCCTTCCCACCTTTGGCGCTGTCTGATGGCCTATAGCGATACATCCGCCCCCGAAGCCGAGGAGATGAAGCTGGGCGATGCCGAGCTTCTGTCCATCCTCAAGGCCGAGAAGCTCAACAGCGTCGGCTTCGAGAACGGCACGGAACTGGAGAAGAAGCGCAGGAAAGCGCTCGAATACTCCAAGGGCGAGATGAATGACGTCCCCAGCCTGCCCAACCGTTCCAAGGCGGTAAGCACGGATGTGGCCGACGCCATCGAAACGGTCCTGCCCGACCTCATCGAGATATTCACCGGTGGGGAGGATGTGGCCTCCTTCGATGCGCAGGGCGAGGAGGATGAGGAAGCCGCCAAGCTGGAGATGGAATACGTCCAGTACGTGGCCTTCCGTAAGCTCAACGGCTGGCGCCTGCTCTATACGGCCATCAAGGATGCACTCCAGGTCGACACCGGCATCATCGAGACATGGTGGGCGGACGAGGAAAAGACCGATGAGCAGACATTCGAGGGCATTACTGCGCCCCAGCTGATGATGCTGGAGCAGGACGGCTATGAGATAATCGAGCGGGAAAGCCTCGGTCCGGCTGTGGATGGCGTTGAGCTGTTCCGCGTCAAGGCGATGATGACCTATGACGCTGGCTGCATCAAATCGGCCAACATCGACCCGACTAACCTTTCGGTTGCACCTGACACAATCAACATTGCCGACGCCACTTATTGCGTGGTGCGCAGCTATCCAAGGGCGCAGAGCCTGATTGATCAGGGCTTTGACCCCAAGCTGGTGGCGAAGCTGCCGGACTACCCGAACAAGGGGGATGAACAGACCGAGCTGAGCCGCGACCTTGCCAGCGAGAGCGATGCAACGGCCGGCGGGGCGAGCAACAAGCTCCTCCGCACGGTGCAGGTTCTGAAGCATTGGGTCAGGATCGACGCCAACGACGATGGCAAGACCGAGCTGTGGCGTATCCAGACGGATGACCAGTGCTCGATCATCCTCGATAAGCGGCAGGTGAACCGGATCGGGCTGGCGGTAGGCACGCCCTTCATCCAGACCCACCGCTTCTATGGCCAGTCGCTGGCTGACAAGCTGACGGAGATACAGAAGATCAAGACGGCCCTCGTTCGCATGATGCTGGACAGCGGCTATTTCGCGATGAACCAGCGGGTCGAGATTGCGAAGGACCTCGCCTCGGAAGAGACCGTCGATGACGTGCTCAGGAACGAGCCGGGCATGCCGATCCGGGTTCAGAAGCCGGGCGCGGTGACGGCGATACAGGCCGGCCAGCTTGGCTTCGATGTGCAGACAGCGCTGGAATACGTCTCGACCATGGCCGAGCAGCGTTCGGGCATTGTCCGCAATGCGCAGGGGCTCAATCCCGACACGCTGCACGACACGGCCAAGGGCGCAATGGCGCTCATGTCGATGGCGCAGAAGCGGGTGCGGATGATTGCCCGCGTGCTGGCGGAAACGCTGGTCAAGGACTGGTATCTGAACATTCACGCGCTGAGCCGCACGCATAACACGCGCCGGGAGAAGATCAGGCTGCACGGGAAAGCGCCTGTGGACATCGATCCGAGCACGTTTGGCGAGCGTGCGGACATGGTGATCGAGGTCGGCGTCGGCTCTGGCGGGCGCGAAATGGAACTGATGGTGATGGAGAAGATGCTGGGCTTCCAGTCCCAGGTCATCCAGATGCAGGGCGGCTTGAATGGCCCCATCGTCACCGCGCCTAATGGCTATGAGCTTCTGAAGCGGTTTACGGAGCGGGCAGGGTTCAAGAGCCCGGAGCTTTTCTGGACTGATCCGAGCACGGCCCCGCCTGAGCAGCCCAAGCCCGACCCGGCCATGGCCAAGGTGGAGGCGGATGCAAAGGCGAAAGAGGCCGAGCTTCAGATGACTGGCCAGATGAAGGCGCAGGAACTGGAAGTCTCGACGCAGGCCAAGCAGGCTGAACTTGCCATGAAGGCGCAGGCTGACCAGCAGAAGGCCGAGACCGAGATGCAGGCCATGCAAATGAAGCTGGCCGCTGAGCGCGAGCTTGGGATTATCCGTCTACAGCAGGAGCGCGAACTGGCCATTCTCCGCATGGCGCAGGAAAAGGAACTGGCCATCTATCAGGCCGACCTCAACCATCAGGCCGCCTTGCACGCCAACGAGAAGAAGGCCGAGGTCCAGCGTGAGGCCAAGTCCTTCCGGCCGGGCGGGAGCCTTGCCGAATGAGCAATAACATCCAGCGCGCCGTTTTCGCCAAGGAAGCCCTTGAGGTCACGGGCGAGGCGTTCGAGACCGTGCGGGAACGGATGCTGAAGGCTGTTCTCGACGCCGACAGCGAGCCCAAGGCGTGGCAGGCATTGCTTGCCCTGCGTGGTCTGGAAGCCGCCCGGCGCCAGCTCCAGAACTTTGTCGATACCGGATCGATTGAACGCGAAGCCGCCAACCGGCGGGCAGCGGACTAACCCCGAGGAAAACCATGTCAGACGTTACAACCGCCCCTGTGGCGGATAGCGCCCCCTTGTCCATTGAACAGGCCGTCAAGCGCCAGCAGGAATTGCGCGCTTCGGCCAGAGAACCAGAACAACCCGCTGAGACCGAGGCCGATGCCGCGCCCGTCGAAGCCGAGCCAGAGATCGAAGCCGCCCCCCAAGCGGTTGACGACGCCGGAGAGGAGCCCACAGAGGCCAACCTTGAGGGTGAGCAGCAGGACGAAGCCGAACCGGCCCCGCCGGCAATCGAGCCCCCTGAATTTTGGGATACCGAAGGCAAGGAACACTTCGCCAAGCTTCCTCCCTCCGCTCAACAGGCGGTTGTGGAATACGAGAAGCAGCGAACGAAAGCCGTTGCCAAGGCAATGCAGGAAGCGGCCACTGTTCGCAAGACCTCCGAAGCCAAGCTCAAGCAGCTCGACCAGGTCATCGATACGATCAGTGCGCAGGTCGCAGACGAAGCCGCGTATTTTGATCAGTGGGAAGAATGGCTGGACAGTCCACAGGCTGCACAGCTCAAGTCCGCTGACCTCAATGCGTACAATGCCGAGATCGCCCGTTATCAGGCCGAGAAGCTGGAATACACCCGCAAGCAGGACAAGCTGTCCCAAGCCGAGCGGTTGAAGTTCGAGCAGTTCGCAGCCGAACAGGCAGAGCTTCTCAAGACGGTCGCACCGGAACTGGTCGATCCGAAAGAGGGCCGGCAGCGTTGGGCTGACATGACAACCCATCTGCACAAGCTCGGCGTGCCGAACGAGCAGATCCGCACCATTTCTGCGCTGGAGGCGTCTATCGCCTACAAGGCCATGCTCTGGGATCGAGCACAGGCCAAGGCGAAAGAGACGCCCAAACCCAAGCCGAAGCCCGCAGGCCCGTCCGCTTCACCGGCAGGACAAGGTCGGCAGGGCTCCCCATCAGACGCTCGTATCAAGCAGCTCAATTCCAAGCACTCGCTGACCATTGAGGAAGCGATGGAGCTGCGACGGCTCAAACGTTCATAAGGAACCCCTTTCATGGCTGCCCCTACCAATGCGCTCCTGCGCGCCGCCGTCGTTGGCGAACGCGAGGACCTCGAAGACACGATCTACAGGGTGTCGCCCGAAGCGACCCCTTTTACGTCCAACATCGGCAAGATGAAGATCAAGAACGTTCTGCACGAGTGGCAGATCGAAAGCCTTGCCAACCCCGACGCCACCAACCAGCAACTGGAAGGCGACGACATCGGCACGCACACGGCGGCGCACCAGCCGTCCCGCATTTCGGTCTATGCCGGTATCTTCCGCAAGGACGGGGCGCTGTCCCGTACCGTGCAGGAATCGGATCGCGCGGGCCGTGCGGACGAAATGGACTACCAGAAGATGATCCGCGGCATCGAACTGCGCCGCGACATGGAAGCCCGCATGATCGGCAACTATGCCTCGAACGCGGAATCTGGCCCGACCCCGCGCCGGACAGCGGGCGCCCTGGCATGGGTCGCCACCAACGATGCGCTCGGTTCGGGCGGTTCGTCCGGCGGCTGGGCCTCGGCGGGCGTGGTCAATGCGGCCTCCAACGGCACGCAGCGCACCTTCACCGAAACGCTCCTCAAGGGCGTGCTGGTGACCGGCTTCACGAATGGCGCGAAGTACAGCCAGGCGTATATGTCCGGCACGCACAAGCAGCTTGCCTCGGCCTTCACCGGTATCGCGGACATCCGCGCGACCGTGTCGGGCTCGTCTCAGGCGACGATCTATGGCGCGGCCGATACCTACGTCTCGGACTTCGGCCAGATCAGTTTCATCCCGCACGAATACGGGCTGACGCGCGACGTGCTCCTGATCGATCCGTCCGGCTGGGCGGTCGGCACCTATTCCGGCGTCCAGACTGTGACGCTGGCGAAGAACGGCGACTCTGATCGCTGGATGACGGTCTGTGAAAAGGCCCTCATCTGCAAGAACGAGAAGAAGGGCGCAGTTATCCGCGACCTCACCTGATCCTGACAACTGACTGACGCGACAAGGGGAGGCCAGTCACGGCCTCCCCACCGCATTTTAGGAGATACCCCATGACCGAACAGGTGCTGGAGACAGCCGAAGAGGTCGAACGCAAGGCGCAGGAGGCGCGCAAGCTCCTGCTTGCAGAGGCAGGCGCGCTAGGCGTCACGGGCATTCGCAAGAATGCGTCGGACGAGTCCATCCGCATCGCCATTCAGCGCAAGCGGGACGAGATCATGCAGGCCGCAGCCATCAAGGCGGCCGAGCACAAGATCAGGGAGACTGTCCCGGTCGATACGGTGTCTGTCCGCGTGCTGAAGGCGGGCGACAACCGTATTTCAACGGGCATTCACATTCCGGGCAAGGGCGACCTGTTCCATCCGCGTGGGACGGTGCTGGTGATGCCAAGGCCCCAGGCCGATGCGCTCGAAGCGCGCGGCTTCGTGGAGATTACAAGCGATGCAGTTAACGAATGAGGCGGTTCCGATCCCTGCGGGTTTCCGGCATCTCCTGACGACGGCTGCCGGCTGTCACTGGTTCGTGCGCTATGAGCACGACGCCAGAGGCAACATCATCGGACGCGAGTTCGCGATGTATGCCGATGTGCAGCCCATCCTTGACCGCAACGGCGCGATGGCCCGCCACAATGATGGCTGGTCCACGGACAAGGACAAATTCATGCGGCGGGCCGCGTCCGTGCCGTTCGCGCTGATCAACAAGTGGAAGATCGAGGAGGGCTGGGATTATCTCTCGGCCGATCCCGATCAGCAGCGCAAGGCCCGGCAGAAGCTCAACAGCCGGGAGTTCCACAAGCTCAGAACTGCGGATTGGACCGTCTGATGGGCATCACCTTCTCGGACCCGGATGCGGATTCTGACGTCGATACGACGTCATGGGCGGCGGTCACGCGCGCGGCGGGGTTTGATACCTTCGCCGCATCGCCCACAAGCGCCAATCTGAAGGCGCTGGTCACGGACCTGTCCTATCCGCGTGTCGTGCCGACCTATGCGGCCATGACGGCGCTGAGTGCAGCCAATCTCAGCGACAACATGGTGGTCAAGGCGACGGCGCGGGCTGTCGATGACGATGGTGGCGAGCAGGAGTTCGTCTGGGATGCGTCCGCGACGGATACGGACGATGACGCCACCGTACTGGCGCATGACACGATCACGCCGGGCCGGTTCAAGGCGCTCAACATCATCGGGCGCAGCTTTGTCCGGCTGGAGCAATGGGGCGCAGACGGCACGGCGGCCAACGACCGGGCAGCGTGGCAGGCATGGGCGGCCAGCGGCAAGATATGCGAGTTGAGGCCCGGCCGCACATATCTGCTTGATCGCGGGCTTTCCGTTGTCTCCAACAGCCGCCTGATTGGCAATGGCGCAACCGTGCAGATCCAGGTCGGCTCGGGCGGGTTCAACTCCACGGATCGCGCCGACAAGTTCAACGCCAACAGTCAGAACACCTGCGCATTTTATGCGCTTGCCCGCGAGAATGTCGCCTTCCACGACATCGTCTTCACGGCGTCGGCATCGACTGAGCGGGTCGTGCAACTCATTCAGGCCCGTGACGGGTTTGACGATACGCAGTTCCACACCAGCAACATTCTTGTCCGCGACATGAACGTCCACGCTGGCGGTGGCCTGATCGGGGTGCATTCGATTGGCGAGGGCGCGTTCCTGATCGAGAACATTCGCGGCCTCGATTGTGGCATCACCGGCACGACGTGGACTACCGGCACGCCGCAGCTAACGCTTGTTGAGGCTGATTCAGACCTTGTCTCGACCACGCCGTCACGGCCCGGCGGCACGATCCGGCGTATCCGTGCGAAGAACTTCCTGTTCAGCGGCAACGCACTGACGACCTACGGTCAGGAGACTGACCTTGTCACGCTGGCGGGGGCCACGCTGGCGGGCAAGTGTCTCGGCCACAACGTGGACGATCTCTTTGCCGATGGCATTGGCGAGGTGCTCGACTGCTTCGCGAATGGCGCTCGCATCAGCAACATCCGGGGCGAAAACGTTATCTTTGTGCTGAAGCTGATTCACGGGGCCCGTTATTGCGTTGCGACCAACATCAGCGGCAGCGGTATCGGTCGGGGTTCGGTCGGCGGGGCTCTCATCACGATTGCCGGTACTGGCACAGCCAGCAGCGGCGACACGATGAACAACGTGATTTCGACCTGCACGGTGGAGAGTTTCGCGGTCAACGACAGCAGCGCTGTACTGTTTCAGGAAAATACCGGAACCGTTGGCGTTCCCAAGCGCAACACCATCATGGGCCTGCGTGTGCTGGGTGACTCCAACGGCGACCAATATGTCAAGGACAACTGCACGACCGACGCCGACAACGACAACCGCGTCTATCTGATCGACGGAAGCGCGGCGGGAACAAAGACGGTCAGCATCGTCCACGCCGACAATACGAAAGTCCACGCCGTCAACCGCGCGCATACGCAGCTCAGTCTCGGCGCGAATCAGGCGGTCACGACCCTTGCAACTCTGGATTTCTCGGTCGCGACCGTGGACCCCGAGGGAATCGCAGACACAGCCAACGACAAGGTGGCGCCCAAGTGGCCGGGGCTCTATCTCGTGGAAATCGGCCTGCGTTTTGCGACCGATCTGGACGATCAGGACACGGTGGAAATCCGCTGCGTCGGTGGCGGCGTCACGCAGGTCACACGCACGACCATCGCCAAGAGCGCAGAGCAGGACATTGTCCGCGCAAGCTTCCACGTTCTTATCAAGGAACAGGACATCGGATCCGCAACAGCGGACATTTACGCGCAATGCGCGGTTGAGGGCGCCACTGACGCGACCGTGCTGGCGACGGTGGATCGCACCGGCATGTGGCTCACGCGGGTCGGATAATGACAACAGCAATCACGTCGGCTAACTCGTCCACGACCAGCCAGCTCCTGCTTGCTGCGGACGCGACACGCACGTCCGTCACGCTGGAGAACACCGACGCCAACACGCTCTATGTGGCGCTTGGGCAGGCTGCGACGACCTCCATCGGCGGCTATACCTTCTCGCGCAACTACGGCGCCAGCGCGACCCTGACGCCGCCTGAAAGCTATCAGGCCATCTATGGCATCTGGAGCGCAGACGGGTCTGGCGGGGTCACCATCACCGCCGTTACGGACCCCGTGCAGGATGATAACGGGGCCATTTCCACCTATGCCGAATTGAAGACCGCGATTGCCGCCTGGCTGAAGCCCGGCACGACGCTGCCGACCGAGGAAACTGCGTCCCGCATCCCCGAATATGTCGCGCTGTTCGAGGCCGAGGCCAACCGCGTGCTGCGGACCCGCGACATGGAGTCGGTTGATACCGCCCTTGCCGTGACCAGCGGCTCGGCCACCATCCCAACTGGAATGCGCCAGATTACCTCGATCAAGAACGTTTCGACGCCCTATAACGAGATCATCTACATCCCCGTTGACACGTTCGAGGGGCTTTATCCCTACAGCACGAGCGAACTGCCGTTCTATTACACGGTTGAGGGCTCGACCCTGCTGTTCTACCCGGCGCAGACCACGACAGTCCGGGTCCGCTACAAGCGCGGATTGACCGCGCTCACCAACGACAACGATTACAACTGGCTCCTTCGGAAGCATCCCGACGCCTATCTCTATGGCGCCCTCATCAATGCGGATCGGCGGCTGATTGACCCGGAGCGCATCGGGCTGGTGGAGCCGCGCTATCGCGAGGTCATGCGCCAGATCCAGCACGAGGAGGCATTTGTCATCGGCATGGGGCTTCGTCCGCAGCCGAGCGCGAGCTTCGTCGCCTGATGTTCCTGAAGCTCACACTTCAACCAGGCCTCTACCGGAACGGTACGGCCTACCAGAGCGCAGGACGTTGGTATGACGCCAACCTTGTGCGCTTCTTCGAGGGCCAGATCAGGCCAATGAAGGGCTGGGAGACGGGGCTCACGGGAACACTCTCAGGTACGCCACGTGCGGCCCATGCGTGGAAGGACAATGAGGGCGACAGCTTCGCAGCCTTCGGGACAGTGACTTCGCTCTATGCCCACGACGGCACGACGCTGGACGACATCACGCCGGAAGCTGCGGTCTCGATCCTGCTTGAAGACGGAACGGAGCTTGATACCGAGGGCAGCGAGCCTTTGTTGCAGGAATCGGGGTTCGACAGCGGGGCGGACAGCTCCACATGGACGCTGGATAACTTTGGCGAGCTTCTTATCGCCTGCAATGACCATGAGCAGACCATCTATGAATGGCAGCCGCGCGGCGGGCTGGATGCAACGGCCATCACAAATGCGCCCGATGCCAAGGCGATCTTTGTTACCAATGAGCGGTTTATCATAGCCCTTGGGGCTGATGGCGATCCGCGACGGGTGGCATGGAACGATCAGGAAAACCGAACTGTCTGGACGGCAACCAGCACCAACCAGGCGGGCGACCTCAACCTGCAAACGGCAGGCGTTGCCATGTGCGGGGGCAAGGTAAGGTCAGGCGGGCTCATCTGGACGGACACTGACCTGCACCTGATGCGCTATCAGGGCTTTCCCGACATCTATGGGATTGAACGGGTCGGAAATAATTGCGGCATCATCGGCCGGCACGCCTTCTTCATCGTGGACAGCGTGGCCTACTGGATGGGCCAGAACGGCTTCTGGCGTTATGTCGGATATGTCGAGCCTCTCCCGTGCGACATCAGCGACGACGTGTTCCGCAACCTCAACACGACCTATCGCAACAAGGTCTGGTGTCAGCACTTTCCGCAGTTTGGCGAAGTCTGGTGGTTCTATCCAAGGGTCACCAACCTTGCGCTGGAGGATGGCGAAGACCTGCTGCTTGAAAACGGCGACACGCTGGAGGCTGAGGGCGGGGCGGTCGAGTGCTCTCATGCGGCGATCTACAATTACCGCGAAGGGCACTGGAACCATACTGAACTGCCGAGGCTCTGTGGATTTCCAGAGGGCGCTTTTGACTGGCCGGTGATGGTCAACGGCTCGGGCGCAATGCTGAAGCACGAGACGGGCTGGTCCTTCGACAGCGCAATCCGCAGGGCGGTGTCGGGGCCTGTGGAGCTGGGCGAGGGCGAGCGCCGGATGCAGATCGACGAGTTCATTCCTGATGAACTGACGCAGGGCGATTGCGAGGTGACGTTCTACACCCGCGAATATCCCAACGCGACGGAATACACGATTGGCCCCTTCAATGCCGCTGACCGGGTCGGCGTCATCACCACGGCAAGGCAGGCGCGGATTGAACTGAGAGCCGAGAGCGGAACGGAGGATTTCAGGGTCGGCGCATACCGTGTGCAGGCCAAGGCGCGGGGGCGGTATTGATCGAGCCCTCAAAAGCCTACACGCAGCAGAACGAGTTCGAGCATCGGGACGAGGTCGAGCGCGAGCTTATCCAGAAGCACGACAAGCGCGCTGATGTGATCATCCCCTACGGCAAGAAACTCGGCTTCACCGGCCTCAATGGCGAGCAGGTGACGCTGATCCTCAACGCAGACGGCGCCTTCACCATCGATGCCGGCACGGGGATTGTGCGCTTTGCAGGCGACCTTGAGGTGACGGGTTCGGTCACGGTGGGCGAGGTCCGCTGGCCCGTGGCCCTGCAGCCGGCCTATCTCTATGCGGCTGACGGGGCGACGATTGAATGGGCGGACGGGGCGGCCCTGAGTCAGATCCCGCTGTATACGATCACGGTTCCAAGCGGCGTTGCGCTGGCGGCGGGCGAGGCATGGGAAGCCCCGACGATCCAGAATGCGACGACGACGGGCGGCACGCTGCGGCTCAAGATATCGACGCCAGGCGCGACCTCCACGACGACGGACAACACGGACAGCGCGGGCGGGGTTGGCGATCCTGACCGGGTGATGCACAAGTCGGTGAGTGCGGACGCCTATAACGGCATCTACACTTTCACCTTTTCGGGGACCATCGACATCGAATCCGAGCCCATGGGCGGCGGGTCTTACTATCATGATGGCGCGGTGACGCTCTCGACCTGGTTCAACGATGGCGGCGGCTGGGATGAGGGGCCTACCGTGGTCCTGACTGCGGCGAATGTGCTTGGCTACAGTTTCAGCACGGCCAACCTCACCGGCAATCGGGCTTTTACCAACGTTTCCAAGACCGTGACATGGGCCAATGCGGTGGGCCAGCATGGCGGAACCGAGTTCGGTGCGAGCTATGAAAGCGGTGGGTCGCTGACTGACCTTGTGAGTGTCGCCTACACCACGCAGAGCACATCCGGCGTCCGCACGGGTTCGCCCAACGGGGAGACGGCGACCATCATCGTAACGCCGCAAAACTCGGCATGAGCAACCGCGTGGAATGTCCAACCTGTGGACGGCTGAAGCCTGATTTCGCGATCAGGGCGGGGCGCTGCAAGGATGATGAGTGGGACGAGCAGCACCTTGGCGAGACGCGGGCGTCTCAGAGCTGGGAAAGGCGCAAGGCGGACAATGCCAGAAACGAAAGACCGGCTTGAAGAGTTCCGGCCGCTCATCGAGCGGGCGCTGGAGCGGACGAATGGCGAATGCACATGGGAGCAACTGGCCCATGAGGTGCGGGAAGGCCGGGCAATGCTGTTGCCGAGCAAGTCGGGCAATTCCGTTGCCGTGCTCCAGATCGTGCATGACCTGCATGTCTTCACGGCCTCGGGCGATCTCGACGAGCTGATGCAGATGGAAGCGGATGTGACGGACATGGCGCGACGGCAGGGCTTCGACCGGATGACAATGATCGGCCGCAAGGGCTGGACACGTGTGTTGGGATTGCGCGGGTGGACGCCTGAGCATTCCCTGGTGAAGGAGCTTTAGATGTCATTCGGGAAATCAAAGCAGAAAAGCTCGCAGGAGCTGAACCCGTGGGCCAAGCAGCAATGGACTGACCAGACGCGCGGGATGCAGCAGCAGGTCGATGCCTACACCTCGAAGCCGTTCAACCCCTACACGGGCCAGATGGTGGCGGGTCAGACGGCGACGGAGACGAACGCGCGCGACATGATCGCGAACAACACTTACGACCCGTCCAACGTCTCGAAGTATTTCAACCCCTATGAGCGTGACGTGGTGGACGCGGCGGGCGCGTATTACGATCAGTCATTGCAGGGCAATCTGGCGCAGAACAATGCGCGTGCAACCCAGGCAGGGGCGTTCGGCGGCTCGCGTCATGGCGTGGCCGATGCCGAGCTGATGCGTCAGAACACGATGGACAAGTCCAACATGATGGCGAACCTGCGCTATCAGGGCTACCAGAATGCGCAGGATGTCGGTTTCCGCGATGCGCAGAACCGCAGGTCTGATGCGGCGATGCTGGCGCAGTTCGGGGCGACCGAGCGCGAGATCGAGCAAGCGCGGTTGCTTGCGCAGCGTGCCGAGTTCGACCGTCAGGCGGCGGAAGAATACCGCAATCTCATGCTCCAGCTTCAGACGCGCGGAAACATCCTCGGCTCAACCCCGATGCTGGTCAATTCGACGGGCAAGAGCAGCGGGTTCAGGTTTGATCTGGGCGAAATGCTCAGCGGAGGCGGCTCGAACGGTCAAGGCGGGGGTGGCTGATGGCAGGGCTTTTTGGCGGGGGTCTTGAGCGCATCAGGCGTCAAGCTGGGTACCTCGCTCCGCGTGTTGCGCGCGAAGAAGAACGCATGACACCTGCGCCCATCATGCAGGGCACGCAGGCCCGCACGCGCGATGAGGCGCAAATGGGCGGCCTGATCGGAGGCTCCTACAAGAGCCCCCGCGCGCAAGGCTGGTGGAACGAGATCATGGCCGATCCGTTCACGGCGCTGCTCGCGGGCCGCAACGGGCTTGACCGGAAGTATGAAGCGCAGGCTGCGGAGGATGAAGCGCGGCGCATGGCTCCTCAGATGCAATGGATGGAGCAGTTCACTCAGGGTCTCCCCGATCAGCAGCGCTTCGCGGCCATGACGGCTCCGGGCGATCTGGGCAAGGAGTTCGCCAAGGGTGCGGCGCCGCAGACTGGCACCTTCTGGGATGGCAGACAGTGGAACCAGAAGCCGCAGGACATGATGACGGTTTCGGATGGCGCGGCCGTGTTTGATCCCAACTCCGGCGCTCCAGTGTTCAGCAACCGCGCGCCTCCTGGTCCGAAGTATTTCAACACCGGGCAGGCCGTTGTGTCTGTTGAGGGTGACAAGGCCAACGTGCTCTATCGCGATCCGCAGAATGCAGGAGGTTCGCAAGCCAGATTGCGCGCCGCCACTCCCGAGGAAGCGGCAAAGTACGGTCCACCGGGGACGATGGGTCAGATCGACATGACGACTGGTCGCTTCTACCCAACATCGCGTCCCAATCCGCAAACGGGCGGTCTTCCAACCGAAGGTGAGCGCAAGTTTGGCCTCTATGCTAAGACGGCGCGCGATGCTCTGGCCGACATTGAAGCTATCGAATTTGGTAACGGGTTTGAAGCTGATCCGACATTTGATCGCGGCGGGGAGTTAAACCCGTTCAACGGCACGGCGCGCAAATACGACCAAGCAATTGATCGCTTTCTTGACGGCTGGTCGCGCGCAATGACTGGCGCCGCCATGACGATGGACGAGAAACTATTCTATTACGGCATCATGAAGCCGACGTTTGGCGATGATCCAAGCGTCAGGAAACAGAAAGCCGCTGAACGTCGCGCCATGGTTGAGCGTCTGAAAGAAGCTGCCGCTCGTGGTTATACCGAGCCGGCCTCAGAACCCATCGTGCCAAGCCTGAGCCCTGACGAAGAAGCCGAACTTGAAGCCCTCCGGGCAGAGCTGGGAATGCAGTAAATGCCCCCACAACTGCAATCACCGCAATCGGCGCCAGACCCTCGCGCCGAACTTGAGCGGCTGCGCAAGGTCAAGCGCCTGCGCGAGCTTGAAGCGAAGGCGGCTGGTCAGCAGCCTGCGCAGCCCTCATTCTTCCAGCGCCAAGGCCAGCGCATGGTGGGCATGGGCACGCCGCAGGCTGCGGCTCCGTCTGCTCCTGATCCCAACGCGCCTAACCCGATCACGACGGCGATGCGCCAGAGTACGGCGCAGGTGAACAGCCAGTTCGCAGCGCAGAAGGCCGAGGAAGAACGTCGCAGGCAGGAGCGGCGCGAGGCGTCACGCGTCAACATGAGCGATTTCGTCCTGACGCACGACGACACGGGCCAGCTTCGCCCGGGCACTGAGGTTGACCGCGACATCGGAAAAACCATCACGACGATGCCAGCGGATGCCGTCAACGCTGCTTCAGGCGCTGCGCAGGGTCTCATCAATCTGCCGGGCGATGCGCTTCAGAGCGTCATGGGCGGCGAGCGCGTCATTCCGCGTGCTGACCTGCCGGAAATTCCCATACCGCAAGAGCTGGAATCGGTCGGAAGCCAGTTCACCCAGCCGATCATGCAATTCCTGATTGGTCGCGGCGTTATCGGAAAAGCGGCGCCCGGTGGCGGCAACTTGTCCAATGCATCGAAGGATGCAGCGACGGTTTTTGGCGCGTTCGACTCCGAGACCCCGCGCATCACGGAAACGCTTGCTGCTGACTTCATGCGTCAGAACGGCATGGGCTGGATGGCTGATCGCGATCCGAACAATCCCATGATGGAGCGGGTCAAGAACGCTATCGAGGAGATGGTTCTCGCTTACGCGCCCGTGGAAATCGCGCGCCGCACGCCGGGAGTTGTTGACGCTATAACGGGTGTCAATCGTGCTGCGCCCGTGCCTACCAATGCAGGAGGCGCTGCCGTCAGTGCGCCCCGCCGGCCGCCCTCAGTCGCCCCCCCCGTCGCTCCCGTCGCCCAAGCCCCGTCGTCTTCTGCCCTGACGCCAGAGCAGACGGCTACATGGCGAGGCCTCTGGGGTGAGGTAAAAGCTGCGGAAGCTGCGGGCGATCCGGCGCGACTGGCTGCGGCTCGCCAGGCTGTGCAGACAGCGTGGGACGCGCTGCCGGCAGGCGCTACAGACGAGGCCTACCGCATAAGCACGCAAGCCGTGCTTCAGCCCTCAGTCGCTCCCGTCGCCCAAGCCCCCGTCCCGCAGGGTCCGCCCCGGATGGCTCAGGCTGGGCCTGCCGGCGCGGGGCAACAGCCTCCCGCTGGTGGTCCCCAGCCCGTCCTTAACACTGTCCGCACGGCTCCGACCATCTCCAAGGCTCAGGCCAGAGAGGCCAAGGACACGGCTGTCATCCTCGGGCGCATCATGCGCTCCGGTGGCATCAAAAACGACGCTATACGTGGGTATTTGCCGGGACTGATACAGCGATATGAAAGCCTGGGTGATAGCCGCATTCCCCTTGCGCGTTTCATAGAACGTGATCTTCCGCAGCATTTTCCTGAAGGGATTGCGGGTGACGTCGTCACCAAGCTTCGCGGCTTTGGCCGGGAACGCCATGCGAGCACAGGCCCGAAGGATTCGTCGCGCTATACGGTACAGGACACCGTAAAATCGCTGCGTGGATCTCAACAGGACCATCTTACCGAGGTTATCCGAAGCAACACTTACCGGAAAGACCTGATCGACGCCGAGGACAAGATCAAGGCGGATATGCGCAAGAATGCTGAGGCTGGCTATGAAACAGCCCTTGCGAACGGCCTTGACCGTTTCACGCAGAACAGGGCGGCGCCGGATGAGGTCGCAGCCTTCGAGCAGATGCGAACCCTGATCGCGTCAGAGCCGTTCCTGTCGCGCGTTCCCGACCATGTGAAGGTCCGCGCCATTCGTGAGGGCAAGCCTCTGGAGGAGGCGATTGCCGCCGATCCTGTCCGCACGGCGCACTGGCTGCAATCGGCTTTGGGCAAGGCCGAGCGGGCGGCGCAGGGCATGGGCGGAAAGGCAACGCCGGAATCGCTGCTCTATAGCGAATTGCGCGAAGCCGTTCTCGACCCGCTGCAAAAGGCCGTGCCGGGCTACAAGGGCGCCCGAAGCGCCCACGGCGACCTGTTCGGGGCAGATGAGGCGCTGGAGTTCGGGGAAGACCTGTTTCTCGCCGCCCGTTCGGAAGTCGAGACGGCCCGCAAGGCGCGGGACTTTGGCAAGCTTTCAAAGCAGCAGCAGACCGTCGCGACAATGTCGATCCGCGACAAGCTGCTCAACGAGTTCCGCGGCACGCCAGAGGATGCAGCAGCGAAGCTCACCCGGATGCAGCAGGAAGGCGTCCTAGATGCTATCGAGCGCATCCTGGGGGCTGACGGCAAGCGCATCACGGCGGCCATTCGTGAGACGGTCGAAGAAAACGACTGGCTGAGATCGATCGATCAGGGATCAGGCTCGCCAACCTTTGCCAATGCTGCCGGCGCGCGCGATGCAGCCGAGAACGTCCGTGGTCCTATCAACAAGGCTGTGGGATCGCTCGGAGACAAGCGCACGTATCTAGGCGCCGTTGTGGGCGATGTGGTGCTGTCCAGCGTCGGCGTTCCGCCTGTCCTGACGGTCGGCAAGGCGACGAGCGACGTAGTCGGCGCCGCAGGCCGTCCCAGCGCTCGCCAGCTTTCCAACGCATCGAAGGGGCTGTTCGGGCTCCCTGAGCCGAAGGCGCCAGCCCCGCCGCCGACACGGGCGCCGCGTGGCCCGCGCAAGCCGAAAGCGCCGGAGCAGCTTGAAGCCGATCTGGAAACCCTGTTGAAGCGCTATGACGAGATCGACCATCGGAACAACCCGACCGAGTCGGCGCGCGTCCTGAAGCAGATTGACGCGCTGAAAAAACGGCTCGCCAAACCGCCCGCCACCACAGCCCCCAGCCGTCCGCCAGAGCAGGCGGGGTTCGTAACACCCAGCGCTCTGGCTCCCCTTGTTGGCGGAAGCGGTGGCCTTGCCTATGGCGAGTTCGCTCCGCTTCAGGACATGGATCGCGACGGCGATACGGACGCAGACGACCGGCAGGCCATGCGGATGAGCTATGGCTTGGGCGGCCTTGTCGGCGGCGGTCTTGCAGGAGCCGGAGCGAACAGGCTGCTAGGGCCGCGTCGTGGTGCGCCAAAGGCCGGGCCGCAGAAGCCCCCCGCTCAGGCCCCGCAGGCAAAAGCAGCGCCTGCCGTTGGACCAGACACGGTCAGCCAGACGCGGATTGGAAATAACCGCGACGTGGCGGAGATCGCCATGCCAGACGGTGGCGCGTTCAAGGTCAAGGCCGAAGTGTTCCCAGACCGCGACGCCGTTGTCATGTCGCCTACATGGCCAACAAACGACATGGACGACCTTGTTGGCGCACTCAAACATCAACAAAGCACCATGCGCGCCCGCGCGCGTGGAATGGACGTGGTGAACGATCCTCCGCAGTCGCAAAACTGGGCGCAACAAAACCCGCAGGAGTGGGCGCAGGCGCAACAGCAGATTGGAGACAGCTTCGTTCGTCTGGTTCGCTCGACCATGAAACCTGCGCATGTGCTGGCTCTCGCTGATGATGTTGACATCAACGGGCTGGCAACACGGATACAGCTTCAACTCCCGCCGGGCCGCGTTGTGATGGTCTCGCCATCGAACGGCGAGCTTGCAGTTGTGAGCAAGCAATATCTTGGAGAAAAGCCAGAGCAATTTGCGCGCTGGAAGACTTATAACGCGATTTACAACCAGAATAGCGGCTTGCTCCCGATGCCGCCAGCATGGGCGACGGATGGGCTTGATGCGCCGATGCGGCCGACCACCCCCAAGCCCCCCGTGCAGAGCGGCTTCGGGGGCGCTCCGACAAAGGGGCGGTCAGGAACTGCATCGCGCATGATCGCCGGCGGCGTTGTTGGCGGCATGGCCGGGTCACTCGCTGGTGATGCGCAAGCGCAAAGCACTGAGACAGCCACGCAACTTGATGCGGTCAACGAGCGCATCAAGCAACTCGAAGCCGATGCCAAAATCTTTGAGACCGGATCAATCCTGCAAATTCAGCAGCTTCTGCAACGTCGCGGCAAGGTCATTGCCGATGACGGGAAGATGGGTCCGCAGACGGCGGCTGCAATTCAGAAGGATCGGGACGAGACACGCGCGGAACTTGAAGCGGCCCGCAAGCGCCGCAGCGATCTGGAAAAGCAGGCAGCAACCGAAGCCACGCGCCCCAACGAAGCGCAGATGGCTTTGCGAGAGTGGGGGCCAATCCTTGGCGCTCTGGCTGGCCTTGGACTAGGCACAAAGCTCCGTAGCGGTGCAGTCAACAAGGCCGCGAAATCGGCTCCCGCGCAGATTGCAAAGGCCAATGCGCTCTTGACGCCTGGCCCCCTCAACAAGAGCCGCAACGCTGCCGCGCAGGCCGCTTTGAAGAAGCAGCCGGCCAATCTCAATGAGTTCTGGCAGCTTGGCGGGGCAAAGGACGCTGTGCCGTTTGATGTAGGCGCAGGCGGAAAATGGAAGCCGCGCAAGAAGTCTGACGTAATGCCGCCGAGCAAGCTTTATCCGAACCGCCGCATCCGTTCGATGGATGTCGGCGTGATGGCGGGCGGTGTTGCAGAAGGCGTAGGCGCTCAGTTCGCGGCATCGGCTTTGGAAGGCCAGATTGAGGAGGCGCGCGCTCTTGCCGAAAAAGAACCCACGCGAGCTAACCTTGCTCGCGTCGAAGCTCTGGAAGACCAGCACGCAATCGCCGTGCTCATGTCGCGGCTTGGCTATGGCGTTGCAGGCGGTCGCCTGATCGCCTCGCTCAAGATTCCTTATAAGGATGCTCGTCCTGATGTGGCGGCGGCGGACGCTGAGCGGGCTTTGCTTCTTGAGTACCTGAAGAAGGTGAAATGATCACCACCAGAGCGCCGATGACCGTCAGCGTCACGGCCAACCAGAGCGGCATCTGCCAAGCCCCGTAAGTGGGGAAAAAGCCGCCGACGCCGACCCCCAGACAAAGCAACCCGACTATCCACATGCCGCCACCTCTTAACCGAGGTTAACACATCGTGCCGGAGTTTTAAATGTCCCGTCTCCGCAACCGTCCTGACCGATTCACGTTCAAGGGCGACCCTTACGCATTCCACCGCATTCAGGATGGGGCAACGCTGGGGCGGCTTGATCCCTATGCTTCGACCGAGCAGCGCTGGCTTCTCCACTCCGGCCGCGTGCTGATGGTGACCGGTGCGGATGTTCGCGACATCACCGAGCAGGTGCATGGCATCAAGCTCCCGAC
>Ga0315903_10001368_pt1 | contig 36898 bp, 38 predicted proteins | sample LakEriMetagenome_7_FD_203524 | JGI IMG/M metagenome (GOLD analysis project Ga0315903, IMG submission 203524) | Freshwater fungal communities from buoy surface, Lake Erie, Ohio, United States - Buoy 2 MA119 | ecosystem: Environmental > Aquatic > Freshwater > Lake | place: USA: Lake Erie, Ohio...
TCAGTTTCTGTAGTGATTTCTCCCTTAACTACAAGAGTTCCTTCTTCAACAGTTACTTTAACATCATCTTTAGTGAAGCCAGCAACTGCTACAGACAACTTATAGGTATCTTCATCTACCTTAATTAAATCATAAGGTGGATAAGATTGACGTGTTGCAGTATTGTGTACATGATTAAAGCGGTTCAATTCACGATTGAAACCAATAAAAAAAGGATCTTTGAAAAGATCCAGAGTATACGAACTTACCATTTTTTCTCCTTTTCAGCGAGTAAGTAGTGCACCCCCATTTGGCAGGTGCACTACCTATTATATCACTACTTAACTGATACTACAAGTTCTTTAGATAAAGACTTTATATAATCATAGGTTGCTTGATATGAACCCTGATAGTTCTTTGCCCAAAAGGCTGCAAATGCAGCGGTAGCAGGAGATGTTCCCATAATCCTCTTACCATTTAATTCATATGTTCCAAGAGCATAAAAATCTAACTCTGAAGCGCTATTACTATAGAGTTCAATGTTACCTCTTTCTCCAACTGCACCAACTGAGACTGCCTCAGAAATACAAGATGGGTAGTCAACACGAGTCTTGTCATATCTATTGCCAGCAGCAAATGCTGTGGCTACCCCCATACCCTGCAAAGAAATAATTGTGTTACGAAGATTTTGATTTACTGGACAATAATGACCTTTTCTTGCAAATCTATTTGATCCAAAAGAAACAGATGTTGCAACAATATTAAATTTAGTTTTATTTGAAACAACCCACTTTAATGCTTCATTAATAGTATTGTCAGTATAGATTCCAAGAGTTCCACTATTTGTCATTGGAACAATGCGAATAAATACAATGTTAACGTCAGGTCCAACAAACTTAGCCACAGATGACATTTGTGTACCGTGATCAAACATGTTCTTATATAGTTGGCTTGCTGGAAGCGTTGCTGCCCCAGGACCTTCCATGAATGCTTGTTTATTTGGACAACGTTTTTCTTCCATTAAGCACACTTCATGAATTACATTGACAACAGAGGTGTCAATTGCTGTATCAATAATTGCTATTGATGGTTTTTGATTTGCTGATACCGCTGGCAAAAATGCAGCAGTAAATAGAATTACTAGTAGCCCCACTACCTTTTTCATTTTTCTCCTTTTATATTAGATAAATATTCTAATAACGTGTTCGCATGGGTCGCCTCCTGCTTCCCATTCTTCTAACTCTTCTTCACTCATATATTGCATACCACCATCATGTGTGTGGCAATATGGATCACTAACCCAACCTCTTTCAATACCGTTCTGTAACCAAATGCCAAACTCTTGCTCATCTGGAGACAAATCCTCTTCAGTCATATGATTCATATATTTAGTATATACCTAAATGCTTAGAATGTCAATAGGACCTTTACAAGTTGGAGAGTGATTAATAGCAGCCTGAACTGCTGATACTGCTCTTTTTCTTGTATCTTTTGTTTTTTGTGTAGCATAAAGCGATCCTAAAGCAATATCTCCACCAGACCCCATAGTTAAGTAATCTTGTTCGTATTGTGTTAATGACATATCACCAGCACTGTGTTCATATATTTTTCCACGAATACAAATTATCATACCAAAATCACCAGATGAAGATGTATCAACCCACCACTCTTCATAAAATTTTCTAAGAGATTTAAGAAATTTACTATACATAAATTTGTCAACACTTCCACGACCCTCAAACTGTGGTGGTACAAATAAATGTCTTATTCTATCCCCATCCATAGATCCAGCATATCCAAATAGATATCCTTCTTTTTTCCAAATTTTTGGACTTGATCCAACACCAATAGAATTATCATCTGAAATACCACGATCTCCAGCCATCCAGATTTTATTGTCTATTGCATCTTTTACAGCGACTATACAGGTCATTTTCACCCCAGACTATTGTTGTTCCTTTAGTATACCAGGAAGATTTTAATACGTCAAATAGGCTTTATTTAATGTTTTGACCACAAGTTGGGCAGGTCTTGGGCGCAGAAACAGCCTCAGAAGGCTTAGATTCAGCCTGTGAAGCCCCTTTAAACTTGGGGCGACCAAATCCTACAATAGATACCTGAACAGCCTTTTTATTCTTCTTATATGCACGAAGTTTCTTTACAACTTCTCCGCCATTTCGCTGTGATTTCTTTGGGTCCCCTGAAGTGTTGCCTTCAATGCACCATACAGTTCCATCTTCATTGTCTTTAATAACAATGCCAACATGAGAAATACGATCTACGCCATCTCCTGGAAAATCAAAATAGGCAATATCTCCTGGCTCTGGATCACAAATTTGTGCATCATACCAACGACCAGACTTCTTAAATGCTGCTGCTCCACCTGGAGTATAGACAGTGTTTGGAACTTTTACTCCTGCTTTATCAGCACACCACATAACAAATGATCCACACCATGGCTGAAAATTAGCCTTAGTGAAAGCACCATACTTTGTTTCGTTGTCTTTAGGACCTTCTATATAACCAATTTCTTCTTTGGCTATTTCAATTAATTTTGCTGCTGTTCCCATTTCTGACATAATTAATCCTTATCCCAATCCTCATCTACTGGTTGCTGTTCTGGCATTTGACCATCTGGCTTTGCTGCAAGTCTTGCCATAGTTGCATCAATTTCTGCTTCAAGTTTTTTATCTGCTTGAGTATTCTTAGCATCCATTTCTTTATTGTCAAGTTGTGCTTTCATAATATCTTTAGCACCAGACTGACCAATTAATAATCCTGCCAATGTTCCTGTAATAAATGTTGCAACAGATCCAAGCACATTGAAGAACATCTTATCATTTTCTGATTGTGATCCTACTGGCTGTGTTACAAACAATAGTCCATATAGAATTCCAACCGAAGTTAAAAATAAAATTGAACCAAGAGTAATTCCTAGAATAAATTTTAATCTTGCATCTAATTCTTGTGGACTTAATCTTTCTTTACTCATTACCTACCCCTTTTGTTTTTTGATATTTATCCCATGTTGTTTTTCCAACTAAATCTTTTGAGCATAGTCCAACAGGTTCACAAATTGGTGGATTACATTCTGCCTTTTCCCAATTTGTTGGATCTTGGCAAGGATAACGATAATGACCGTCATAGCCACATCCCGTTAATAGTAGTCCTAAAAGGGCTACTCCAATTATCCTGATCATACCCACCATTATATCAGTTATTCCTTTTCTTCACGAAGAGGGATAGTGATTAGCCATAGCACTATTGATACTAGGGTTGCTATACCTACAATTTGCTGTGCGGTACCTGTGAGGGTAAGCCAAGCAATAAAAAAGCCCAAAATGGTAAATACCTGAGCAATACTTTCAATAATTGCAGCCTTAAACCACTTAAGTAGACTTTTAACTATCTTCTTAATCATGTTCATATTATAACCTCCTTATTGACATAACAGAACTAACTATATTTCCTACTAAAATAACAGGGACCACTACCTCTTGAACTTTTTCTCTTTGGTCATCTGTCATATCTTTGCCCCATTCAGATGGGCTAAAAACCTTATCAAAATCTATGTTTGTCAATGCTCCTAACGGATCAGATAGAAACTGGTCTGCTTGAGCCTCAGTAATAGCATCTGCTACCGTATATGGCATTGGGGCATCTGCATTTTGTTCTGCCTTGTCAGCAAATGTTGCAATAGCAATAGCAACTGCTGGGTTATCTTTTGCTGATTTTGCAAGAATATCTACTTCATTAGTTTTTACGCCAAGATTTTCTGCTACATCTACTTTTGCTTCTTCTGTCAATGCTAACAATGTATTTCCAATTGCAGCCATTTGATCTGCTGTAAGTTTAATTATTTTATTATCTTTACTTGTAAGGTTAGCAATAACTCTGCTTAAATCTTCTGTAGTACCTTCACCTTGTTGTGGAACAAGATTTATGATAGTATCTTCTTGTGATGGTTCTTCAGAAGGTTCGTCAGGAGTTGGCTCTGGTTCAGGAGTTACATCTAAATCTATATCCGTTGGCTGAGGTGAAGGCTCTTGTGAAGGCTCTGGAGTTGGATCAATCTCTTCGTTCTCCACATCTGTGGTATCAGGGCTTGGAGAAGGATTGGAATCTTCTGGTTCAGTTTGCTCTGCATTATCAGGGAATCTTGGATCCTCTGGAGTAATAATTTCTGGCTCTATTTCAACATCAGGTTCTGGGGTAGGATCTGAGTCTGTTGTTGTCTCTGGCTCTGGTGTTGGCTCTACAATAATTTCAGGAGTTGGATCTGGTTCAGCAATTACAGTTGATTGAGCAGCGGCAATAGCATTTGCAATTAATGATGCAGTTACTCTAGCCTCTTCTTGAAATGTTATTTCTTCTTGTGTTGGACCAGCAGGTTCTTGTGGTTGTCCTGGAACATATGTTTCTTCATCTACTGGTGCTGCTGTTAACTCTAAACTTTCTGGATCTTGTACTTCATAAAATCCAGCAGATTCTAATGAAACAACCTGTCCATTATGTAGCCTTACGCCTGTTCTTAAACCAGCATAGTTCTCAGCAACACCTGTGGCTGGAAAAGCAGTACTATAAGAAATTGCTAAACCACCAGTATTAGTAATAGCAGCATTAATAACAATATTAACTGGTTCTGGCTGACTTTGTAACCATATTGGTCTAAGGTTCATATCTATTTGAAATCCACCCTCACTATAACTAATGATCATGGATTCATCAGGTCTACCCCATCCAGCAGTAGATGGATATATAACCCAGTCCATTGAGTATAAAGATATAGAGGGTGTTTGTGGATAATCCCAGTAAGTGTTGTCTGGGTTTCCAAATGTAATTACTGAGTTCGTTGTTGCATATACAGCACTATACTGTACACCGTCAAAATTAATTGTAGTAGCAATTGGGATCTGATAAGAAACATCATCTCCTCCACAAGCCTCTATGGTATGAACCGTAGGAACATCATCACCTTCATATGCTGCTGCAAGAGTCTGAGTCTGATATGAGTTTAGGCAGGCTGCCCATGAACTTTGAGGGAAAGCAAATAAACTTCCAAAAATTATTCCCACCGCTGCAATTATGCGTAGCGATTTGTTTATTTTATGCTCCTATTTAACTATATAGATAAGCATATTATATCACGACAAAAGAAAAAGGCGCAGATTGCTCTGCGCCCTAATCTTTAATAGTTAATTACTTAACTAGTTTGACCTTTGCCTTTGGATTTTTTGCATTCCACTTTTTAGCAAGATCATTGAATGACTTCTTCATTGCAACAAGTGCTGCAGCGTTGTCAGCCTTTACCTTAGCAAGTTCTGCAGTTGCATCAGCAATAGCCTTATCAGCAGCAACCTTAGCGGTTACAGAGTCAGCATTTGCTTTAGCAAGTTCAGCCTTTACCTTGATTAGTTCTGCATCAGCAAGCAACTTTGCATCAGCGAGAGCCTTTGCAGAAGCAGCCTTTTCTGCAGCAAGTGCAGCATTAGCAGCATCACGAGCAGCAGTCATTGATGCAAGTTCAGTTGCAAGATCACGATTTGCAACTACCTTTGATGCTGTTAGAACTGGAGTAGCAAAACCTGCAATTGCAGACTGTGCTGTAACAGAGGCACCAAGACCAAAAATAGCAACAGCATTGCCAGAAGCAGCCATTGTTACCTTAAAGTCAGCGGTTCCAAAGTTTGTTAGTCCAGATCCAGTTGTTGCAGTTACTGTGTCAAGTGTTCCGTTAGAAACAGTTGCATTAAGAGCAACGCCAGTTACCTTGTTACCAAATACGTCAGTAGTTGTAACTGTATAAGTCTTTTGTGTTCCTGATGCAGCAGTGTCATCTCCAGCAACAGAAACTGTATTTACGTTACCTGCAGTACCCTGAACATAATATGTTGTGGTTGTACCCTGGTTTGTAATTACAACAGTACCAACAGCAATAGTCTTTGTAAAGACAAAGAATGTTGCAGTTGTGCCTGTACCAGTTGCAATGGTTGCAGAAGCAGATCCAGCAGATGCTGTTACTGGTGCAGCAGATGTAGCAGTTGCAAGAATGATTGAAGCATTTGTTGCTGAAACTGTAACTGCTGTTCCAGTATCTACTGTGGCAACAAACTTAAGAGCGTCTGTTGCATCTACAGAGTTATCTGAAGGAACTGGAAGTGCTACGGCTGCTGTTGTTGACAAACCATTGTTTGTCGGAGCAGAACCATTAACCGTGATTGCCACTGTCATTGGGGCAGCACTTGCAGGTGTTGCGACAATTGTGCTCAATGACAGGGCTGCAACCACGCCAAGAGCGATCTTCTTAAATGAATTCATTTTTCTCCTCTATAATTCATCGTTTTATATTAGTTTGTATTCATTAAGGAAATCTTGAACATCGTCAGGAATTTCCCTAGTATCTAATTCTACCATAGCCCTCTGCTTTTCTGCAAGTCGGGTGGCAGAACTCCAAGTATGAACATCAATCTCTAGATTAGAGTCCCTACTTGTGTGGGAAATTGCTCCGAATACCGCCCCACAAACAGCATCCGCTAAGTCCTTAGATTTCTTGCGTGGATGATCTACACGATTATTTTTCATAATCTTTAGTTCACCCATCTCTTCAAGAAGCAAAGGAATCATAGGCATTGCGATTCTCTCTTCATATATCATCATAGCCAAATCCTCATAATGTTTCTTGGCTACTGAAACGGTATCAGTCCTCATTCCTACCGCCTTTAATTCCTGTTGAATATCAAAGGATTGCCAACGGTCAAACGAAACCATACCAATATTAAACCCTTCTCTGCGAAGATTAATAATCCACTTTTTTACCTCAGATAGGTCAACTGGACCTTCTACCTTTGGCTCCCACCATGCAACGGCATCAACAACAACTATTGGGGCAACCTGTTGATAATCTTTAATTACCTGAATGTTTACCCATCGTTCAACATGTGCAATAGCAACTGCACATTTGTCGTGCCTTTGTGCAAGGTCAGCATGAACATAATATACTTTATCAGGGTCTGGCTTAAAAGTCAAATCAAACCTTCTGTGAGAATCTATAGGATTTCTTAATGTCATACACTTTTCTAATTTTTCTTTTTGTTTAAAAAATGCATCTGATGAATAGGTTGGGGTACAAAGAAAACGCATCATGGCATCTCCTAAGTCTGTTAAAAATGCAATCTTAAAATCATCAATCTTTCTTGTAGGGTTTACTTCCCATGTAGGTCTTTTAAGTGCAAACATTCTGGGGTATTTATATGATTTAATATGGTCTTCTTCCCAGACTATTTCAAATTCATTATCTGGTCCTTCTGGTAATTCTTCGTTAATAATAAACTTGTGTCGTCTTTCTATTACTTCTTTTTCCATAATTACATCTTCATACCGTTTTGAAATGAAGTCACCGTTATAGCGGGGGAATGATAGAAGAACTACTTTTCCAAGATCTGGGAAACGAGAGTCTACCGTACCTCTAAATGCCTTATATATATTGTCAGCAGTTTTACCTTGATCATTTCCTGTTCCTACCTCTGTAGCAAAACCAGAAATCTCATCAAGTACCGCCATAAATAAGTTAAGACCCTCATGTGATTCACGCTCAGAGTGTCCTGAATAAACTGTAATTGATTTATTAAAACCAATAGAGTTTACCTTTGGATCATATTTTCCTGCAAACCACGGAGACTTTTCAATCTTTGTCTTAAAACCTTTAAAAAAAACATTTTTAGCCTGCTCTGCGTTAATAGCAACGTTGATAATATCAATAGCATCACCAGAAGGTTTGCCATAATATCTTGCAGGATCTTTTAAGCATAGTAGTTTATATACAACATAAGCACAGGCAACAGTAGAAACAAAGTCTTTACCGCTACCTTTTCCAAGTTGAAGAATAATTTCATTCTTAGTATATTTAGCAAAATGCTTATCACCTTGCTCAGTTCCCATTAATATATGTAAATCTTCTTTACGATAAATTTGACTCATTGCTTCAACAATGTCATACTGAATTGCAGACAGGGGTGGCTGACCTAAAAAATCTGGAGATTCAACAAATGTTTTTACGTCTACAGGATTTTCATCAAACTGGTTATCTTGAAGCGCTTCAAAAAAATCATTGAACTTGGTGGACAACCGTAATCACTTCCCCTTCTTTTGCAATAGCGGAAAGTCTTTGCATAATTAAATCACGTACTTCTGGATGCTCAGAGGCAATATCACGAAGAATGTTAACAAGAACTTCTTGTTTGCGTTCAATTTCAATCATCTCTTCTGCCAACTCTTTATTTTCTAATAGTCCAGCCTTTTGTAGCATGTCAATTCTTCTTGCTTCAATATCCATAACAAGTTTAATTGCTTGAGTTTTGGCAGTAAGATTTGCTGTGGTAGTAGCATCATCAATAACTTCATATGCTTGTTGAATTAATTTTGTATAGTGTGCATCCGCTCCAACCAAAGCATCCTTAGCACGAGCACGAATAGCGTCATTAGCAGATGCCATAGCCTTCCACTCATTTAGATGTGCAACTACACGAGTACGTGGAATAGTAAGAGTCTTTGCAATTTTAGTTGGATCATTACCCTTTAGGTACTCTTCTACAACTTTATTTACTTCATCAAGATGTTTTACTAGTTCAATCTCAGTGTCGCTCATATTTTCCTTCTAGTCTATTAATTTCATCTTGAATATAGAATATTGCTTTTTTTAAATCTTCGGTGTGAGTTTCTTCATTTTTAAGTCCTGCCCTCCAAAGATATTTAAATGCATTGCCAATATTAAAATTACGATGGCGTGTAATTTCTATAGCCTCAACACCAGACGGATCTGATGTGTAGTGTGTTGGATGATTGACTTGATCTACTACAATGTTAAACTTTTCAGTCATTATCTTCCTCTTCATTTAAATTAAAATCAAATGCATCTGGTAAATCTTTTAGTGTATAAAGAGCATACGCAATGCCAACGGCACTAGCAATAGTTGCTATTACAAATAACTTTTTCATAATGCCTACCTCTTTGATTTTCTTAGCCCAAACTTAGCAAGATAAACATAGATTGTTTCTACGCTTACCCCACACTCTTTAGCAATATCTTCTGGACTTTTTTTATCCATATGATAACGCTTCTTAAGCCATAATTCATTCTGATACATTTTAGCACCCATGGCTACTCCTTGTCAAATCCTACTGCTTTGTCCCAGTTATTAATAGCCCAATGCCCAATACCTGCTGCATCTGCCACATCATAATCATCTATCTTTTTATCATATGCTATTTCTAACAACTTTATTGTTCTTTTCTTTCTAAAGTCACGCTCATATGATTTATACCAAGATAATGATTTACCAGGGTTTACTGCTCTTATCTGTAATTGTTCTTCTTTAGATAGTTTCTTGTTACCTAGGTAGTTTTGCCATGTTATTGGAGATACCCTGCCAATTGTAGAAATACCTGCCAGCCCAGCACCGCCAAGAATTGCTCCCTGGACCAATGCAAGATCTGCTGCAGTTTTTGGGGAGTTCATAAAAACGGTATGTTCAATAACAATAGTCTTTACCATATTATAATGATCAAACAAAGCCCTAGTCTTAGCAGTAGCATCTATTACCTTTTGATATATATTCGCACCTTCAAAGTTTATTTTTCCATATCCAGTTAAGGTTTTATATGTATAAAATGCAAAGGCAAGACTATTAGTACTAGCGTCAATAGCACAAATATTTGCTGGCTGACTAATCTTGCTCATAATCAAAGTATCCTTTTATTTCTTTTAACATTTTATCTACCGCCTTTTTACTAACATTACAGTTAGCACAAAATCCAGAGTCATTATAAATAGATAGTTTTAAACCACATCCACCTAAACATTTTCTATCCTTCTTTTTTCTTTTTAATCTTTTTGTAATTAAATATCTTTCTGCAATCTTTTCTCTTGTAGCCAAATCTCTGCAGGTTTCACTGCAATAAACCTGATAACTAACCCTAGGTTCAAAATATTTGTTACAACCGAAATGACTACAAAGTTTCACTCAATCCCCCAAGAGATTTTATTTTTACTACCCCTGGCTCTGCAGCAGCACAGGCAGCCTTTACAGGACAACCTTTGCATATCTTAGAGTTTGCTCTATAGTTTTTCTGTGGAATAGTTTTATCTTTCCATGATTTATAAACTATACGCATCCAGTCAAAACTATTATCAATCCAATTTTTGTATTCTTCTGTTACCTCTATTGGAAATACAAGAAGATCGTGATTGTTTTTATTTTCATATATCAATACGCCTTTTGCTTTTTTTAATACCTTCATGTAAATTATTAATTGCTTTACATGATAATCTGCTGGCTCACTTTTATTTTTATAATATTCAAAAGACTCAGACTTCATAGTTTTAATTTCGCCAACTATTTCTTCATCTTTTATTTCAAGCATTGCATCTCCCCAGCCAAAAATTGGAGGATCTGAATGGGCAACCTTAAATTCTGTTGTATATTTTTCTTTACCAGTTTCATCAAAATATTTTTCATCAAGAAATTTCTTTGCTATTCCAGAGTCCAACATAGCCTGTTGAATTCTATCATGGGACATAGTTCCAGCATTCATATTGGCAATATCATATGCGTCATTATTGCTTTCGAATATATTGCCTTCAAAAGCAAGGTACCAGTATCGTGGACATTCGCCATGTCCAAACACAAGGCTAGATGGAGCAAACGTCTTTTTCTTGGTATATTTAGGTTCTTGTTTGGCTATGTAGCCACTGTTAATTTTTTCTATAAGAGCAGCGCTATCAAGGATATGAGATGTATCATCAGCCCTTTTCATCATCTGCTTTATCAAGTTTTTAGTCATTAGAATCCTTTTTATCTATTATATCAGTTACCGCATTATGTATTTCAATGCAGATACCAAGTCATTAATTGCTTCTGCTGCTGTGTAATAAATGTTTTTCTTTCCTCTATCAGTTTTATCTACATTTGTCATCCACGTAGCCCTGAATGACATTTTTGCTGCAATCGCCTGAAGTCTTACTATTTCAAGACTTGCCACTTGTGGTGGAATATCTGGCTTTACAATAAGTTTGGCAATCATTGTAAGAGCAGTAGTAAGTTCTTCATCTTTCATATAGTCAGCAATCTCACTAAGACCATTTACCATATCTATAGTAGTCTTAGCAGGTTCAATTTGTTCTGCCATTTTCAACCTCCCACGTTAGTTGATCTAATAAATCAAATTCTATTATAGCAAGACGAGTTTTTTTATTGCCTTCTCCAAGTATTACTACTATGGCTGGAGATTTATCAGTGCCCGCTTTTATTGAATCTGTTACAACTTTAGCCCACACATCTTGGTTTATCGTAAAAGATTTTGCTGTTTCTTTAAAATCAACAACAAAATTTCTCCAAGTAGCATCCCCCTTCTTGGTATTTCTACCAGAATTTTTATGTTGCTTGGCACCTATTCTTTTACTTTCACTTTTCTCGCTCATAGTCCTTTTTCTTTTTGTAACCGACTTGAAACAGTTGAGACTTAGATAGATGCTTGTTAGAACACATCCAAGTTGCAATTCCAGTTTCTATATATACCCTCATAGTTAAAACTTCTTCTTTGCATGTTCTACAAGGAAATTTTCCAGGATAGATAGAAAATTTTTCTTTAGACATTTGAAAGTTTATTTTTCAACATATTTTGTAAATCTAAATCTTCTTTTACTCTGTTAATCAATCCATCACGACCTTGTACCTTGGTTCCATCTTCTAGTTGGTACCACGCACCAGTTCTATTAACCAAACCAGCAAGTTCGGCGGTATCAACAAGATCGCCAATAGTATCGATGCCAAGACTGTCACCTCTAAAATAGAAATCATACTCACCACTTTGGAAGGAAGGCGAAGTTTTAGAGAACTGTAATTCCCAACGAACCTTGCGACCAATCTTTTCTTCAATGAGTTTATCTCCAACATGTATTTTCCCCTTGATTGCCTGATTATCTGATTCAGACGAGAATAATTTAATTACAGTAGACGAATAAAACTTAGTAGCCTGTCCACCAGTAGGCTGTTGACTTGTATACATTGCATTAATATTATTTCTAGATTGTGAAATTAATACAAGCAATGTTGGCTTTACCTTATTATTTGCATAGTTAAGCATCTTCCATGCATTACTAAAGTCACGAGATTCTGCACCAATTTGTTTTGTATTTTCTAGTTGCTTTAACTCTGTTGAGTCTTTTTCAAAATAAATGGCAGGAAGTAAAGATGTAATAGAGTCAACAACTATCATATCTACACCAGCCTCTATAAGATTAACGCCTACATCTACCATTTCATTAATAGTTCTGGCTTGAGAAACTATTAGTTTTGATGTATCTACCCCAAGTTTTTCTGCCCATGTTTTATCATATGACATTTCTGCATCAATCCAAGCACAGACCTTACCTTCTTTTTGTGCTATTCCTATCATTTGTAAACAAAGTGATGACTTAGCGCTAGACTTGCTGCCCCAGACAAGAACCTGTCTACCATATGGCAATCCACCATTAAGTGCACGATTTAAACCAAAACTTGGTGTTGCAGCATATTCCGTTTTAGGAACTTCATCTCCTACTAAAATACTTTTTCTTAGTTTAGGATTTAACTGTGATAATACATCTTCAATAGTTACTGTCATTAGAATCTTACCCCATGCTTCATTGGTCTACTAGAATTCTTTTCCATCTTTTCTTTAATAGCATAGTCAAGAGATTTCTTCATATACCCTGCCTCTACCATGCCAGCATAAAGATCAAGGGTACGAATAATAATATCTGCAAACTCATCTGACATTTGATCTGGATCCATCTCTTTACGAAGAGCCTCCATTGCTTCTACAACCTCAGAAACAATCATCATCATTTGCTTTGCTACAAATATAGGGTCTACTGTTCTATCCCAAAATCCTTTGCTAACAGCATTTTTATGTATTTCTTCTGCTAAATCATCAAACATTTACTACATCCTCCATTATCACTGTGCCATCTTTTGTTTTACCAAACTCAAACTTGTATACATTGCCAGCCTCTACGTGCATATACGCTTTTGCAAATGTTGTTGGAAATACTGTGACTGCATGTAATTCACGACCCGAATCAGCAAGAGTAAGAGATGCCATCTTCTTTCCAGCCTTAGTAGTTCTTGGCTTAAATGAAACTACAAACATTTCATCATCTTTATACGGCAACATTTTATAATTTAAAAATTTAACAAGCGGATCTTTAGAATCTTTTATTTCATCAGCAGGTACTGCAGATACAACCCGATTATCACTTGCAACAACAATATAAGTACGACCAGCCTCAATAGTGGTATTTTCTTCATCAAATATACCCACACTTCCTGTTTTATCTAACAACTCTACCCTTGACCACCCTTTACTTCTCTTAATTGATTTTACCATACCCATCAAAATAAATGCGCCTTTTTCTTCATACTCTTCAATATCATTTATATAAGCATAGTAATGTTGTGGAACTGGCATATTAAATTCAGGAAGGTTAAGATACTCGTATAAGTTTTCCTTAACTCTTTCTGCATCGGCTGGGTTGTCTGGAAATGTAAGTGCGCCAATAGCATTCATAGCCTGTAATGCACGACTATTTACTCCGTTACCTTTTGTAAATGTAAATTCTTCTACTTCTTTAAAAGACTTGAATGGTCTAGCAGCAATATAACGATCAGCGATAGTATCAGATATATACTTAATTGCTGAAAGTCCAAACCTAATACCCTTACCTTCAATTTTAAAATCTTTATCCGAATCATTAATATGAGGCAACTTAATTGGAATGCCCATTCTTTTCGCTTCAATTAAATACTCCGTTCTTGTGTCTTTGTCCTTCTCATTTTTAAGAAGAGCAAACATAAACTCTATCGGATAGTGGTATTTGAGCCACGCCGTCCAATACGAGAGAGTACTGTAAGCAACGGCATGTGATTTGTTGAACGAATACCCAGCATGTGCTTCAAAATCATGCCACAAATCCAAAGCGGCATTAGGAGCAATATAAGCAGAAGCACCTTTAATGAACCTATCTTTGAACTCATCAAACTCTCTAGCATCCTTTTTCTTACCAATAATTTTACGAACTTTGTCAGCCTCAGCCATTGTCATACCGCCAAGTTCAACGCAAGCCTGCATAACCTGTTCCTGATATAGAATACACCCATATGTTTCTTCTGTAAAAGGCTTTAAAATCTGATGCAAATAATCAATATTTTGACGACCATGCTTACGAGCAATATACTCTTTACCAATGGTGTTCATGGCACCTGGACGAACAAGAGCATTAGAAGCAGCAAGTTCTGAAAGATTATTTACTCTCATTTTAACTAAAAGATTAGTATATGGGGTTGCTTCACACTGGAATACTCCTTTTGTGTATCCATCAGAAAGCATCTGATAAACATTTTTATCATCCATATCAATTTTAAGAAGATCTATTTTTTTACCATGTCTATCTTCAATAATATCAACAGTATCTTTAAGAACGCTGAGAGTTTTTAAACCAAGAGCATCAATTTTAATTAAACCAATACGCTCTGCCTCTTCCATATCTACCGCCACAACTGGCATACGATCATCGGACCCAGTAACGCTACGAGTTTCTAATGGAGCATACTTAAAGATTGGCTCTTTGCTTGTTACAACACCAGCAGCATGAATACCAGTTCCACGAATACGACCACGAAGTTGGTCGCCAAGAGCAACCACCTCTGGATATTTATCACGGAACCATTCTGCATTTCTTGATGTGCAGAAATCATCCCATGTATCTACAGTCTTAAGAACCTTATTAACATCTGGTAAAGGAATATTAAGTGCACGAGCAACATCTCGTACAACACCCTTATCTTTAAATTCTAAAAATGTTGCAATAGAAGCAACATGTCTATATTGTCTAACAAGATAATCTTTTACTTCATCACGACGAGAGTCTTGAATATCAGAGTCAATATCTGGAAAGTCATTACGCTCTGGATTAATAAAGCGAAAAAACAGCAGTCCGTGCTTTATTGGATCAATGTCTGTAATACCAATTGCATAACAAAGCAAAGATCCAGCAGAGGATCCACGACCTGGACCAACCATAATACCTTCCTTTTTTGCCCAGTTAAGCATGTTACGAACAACCAAGAAATAAGGTTCAAAGTTTTTTTCACTAATAATTTTTAATTCTTCATCAAGACGATCTAGGTATTCTTTGTTTATATCAAGTCCACGTTCTTTTAAACCCTCTAAGGCAAGTTTCTTTAACTCATCTCCTGGATTTCTGTATTGAACTGGCAATAAATTAAGACTAGACTTAATATCATAGTCTTCCACCTTGTTCATAATCTCAATAGTACTGGCAAACATTTCTTCATTATCTATACCCTGCTTTGCCATACAGGCTTTCATCTCTTCATATGATAAAAGGTGAATGTCAAAGGATCGGAAAGACATTTGACGATCTGCACCATAAAGATAATCAAGCCTATCCATCATGTCTTTATGCTTTTTAGACTTTTCATATGTAACATCTTTTTGTAATTTTGCATGGGTGTTCAGGATAAGCATAAGTTCCTGAATTTCTTTTTGGCTGGTATCTGAATGATGACAATCTGGGGTAACTACAATTTTTACCCGCATAGATTTAGCCAAATCAATTAATCCTTTATTTACCTTTTCAGGATTATGTGGCATTACTTCAATATAATAATCATCTCCAAATGTTTCTTTAAACCATGCAACATGCTTCTTAGCAATGGCAAGTTCATCTAACTCTACCGCTTTAGCAATCCAGCCACTGAGGCAGGCGGAAGTTACAATAATTCCTTCTTTATATTTTTCTAATGTTTTAAAATCAAATCTTGGCTTACTAAAAAATCCTTCAGTCCAAGCAATTTCATTAATCTTATTTAGGTTTTCTAAACCCTGTTGATTCTTAGCAAGAAGAACTATATGATGATAGTTTTGGTCAAGAGGATCAGTGCGGTCTGCCTTTGCTCTCTTGTCAGCCATATCCGTCGTCATATAGCCTTCTACGCCAAGTATTGGCTTAATGTTATTTGCTTTTGCAATACGGTGCAGTTCCCTATGCCCAGATAAAGTACCGTGGTCAGTGATAGCAATTGCTTGCATCCCTAACTCAACTGCACGGTTCACGTATTCTTCTGGAGTAGCAACACCATCCATTAAGGAATAGTGCGTATGCACATGTAAGCCAACATAATTCATTGATTAATTACCAATCAATGTTTGTTGCAGTTACAGATGGAGTATCAAATCCAAAGTAGAATGCTTCCTGCTCTGGATATGGAACTTCACGAACAACCTTTTCTAGATTAAAGAACTCTTTGCCTTCCCACTTAAATGGCTCTGAGTCTGGAGTTGATGGAATAAGAGTGTAATTGGTTTCAGTACCCTGACCATTACGCTTCAACTTCCATTGTAGATTGGAGATGCTACCTGTTTCAAGAGCATACTCACGAATTGTATTAAATGCAGATTGCTTGCTAATGCCTTGTGACCATACAGCAATGTATGGATCTTCAGTGCCATCATCAACTAGCACATTTGTATAGAAACGAAGACGTGCTCTCCAGCCACTCTTTGGTTCTTTACGTGCCATTTCACAGCCAAAGCAACGACCTTCAGTTTCTTGAGTACATGCTGCTTTACGCTTATAGTCTTTTGGATTTGTGTGTTCTGATACAACAACAGCAAGACCACGATCTTCACTAAAGTTTGCTGAGTCAGAATCAAGTTCGTTTACAAAACGAATTTTTGCTGCCTGTCCGTCTGCCAACTTGACCCAACGAACCTTTGTTCCTGTGCTTTCATATTTTGGCTTTTCAACTAATGCGTTGATGTTCTTAAGCCCTTTTACTATAGTCATTTTTCTCCTTATATAAGTTTTTCTATTTTAGCATAGCAATTATGGAATTGTCAAACTGATATTCAAGTTGTCTAATAGCATCATCATTCATATCACCAATGTCTTTATATTGTTTATCTAATTTGATTACTGTTACTAGTGACCCTAATTTCTCAGTTAGGCGGTCAGCCATAATTGAGCCTGCTTCATCGTTATCCGCTACAAGTACCACGTTAGTGAAGTACTTTTTCAATAATTTCATCTGGCTTGATGAAACATTAGCCCCCAGCGTAGCAACTGCGGGTAAACCTACTTGATCTAATCTAATTGCATCAAAAGATGATTCAACAACATAAATAACTTTTGATGACTTTACTCTATGAAGATTAAATAATATTTTACTCTTAGGTAATCCTGGTGTATTTTTAAACTCTTTTTTCTCTACCGTTCTTGCAACAAACCCTATACACATACCGTCAGGTGAGTGCATAGGAACAATAACTGAATCTTGTTTTTCAGAATATCCTAGATCAAACTTAACCATTGAGTCTTTGTTAATCTTGCGCCCCTCAAAATATGACACGGCTCTTGGGCTTTCTACTGCTTGCTTATTTAGTCTTTTGATTAATAACTCATCATACTGAACAAAATCAGGGGCAGCATAAATAGCCTTGTTAACTACATCCTCTAAGTTAGTCTCAACCTCTTTACTTTTAATATATCTAATTGCTTCAAAATAAGATCTACCAGTCATATGCATAATTAATTCAATAAGGTTTTTAGTTGTTTGGCAACCAAAACAAAAGAATAGCCCAGACTCTTTTGATACTTCTCCAGCAGGTGTTTTGTTATTATTATGATAGGGACAAAAAATAATATAGTCAGTACCGTATTCTGCTTCTATGTCTATTCCAGCACCAGTTAGTACCCTGTGTATTTGTTGTGCTGTATATATATCGTTACTTTTTGTCTTCATAATCCTTGTATCTGTAATATCCTTTATCAAAATCTGCTTGTACTAAAAAGTCTCCCATGAATCCATTACGGTTTTTTCTAAACGCACATTCAATTATATCACTGTTGGATGCTCTACCAAGTGCAAGAACCCAGTCTGCATCATATGCAATTTGTCTTGACCATGCTGTTTGACCTAGAGTTGGAACTGTACTCATATTAGTAACATCATCTGGCGTTGCAGAAGAAATTGCAATAATAGGAACCTCTTCACTAATTGACATTAGTTTTAATTCACGAGAAAGATTCTTCATTCTTACAGTTTCATTATCAGACTTTTGGTTTGGTGCCATAAGTTGTAGATAATCTACAATTACAAAGTCTGGTCTATATTGATCAATCTTTCCACGAATAACTGATGGAGTAATTTCTCCACCGCTATCATTTGAAATAATATGAAATGGTGGCTTACCTAAAATCTTATTGTCGTGCCACTTCTTTAACATATCTATTTCAATATCTCCATTAGAAATCTTGCGATGTGACCAAAGACCTTCGCCCATAATTGCAAATACACGATTACGAACTTCTGTCTCTGACATTTCAAGACTTATAATCATTGGTGTCTTGCCCTGTTTCCATGCCTGTACGGCAAAGTAAAGAGCAAGCCAGGATTTGCCAATGCCTGGATATGCTAGGAAAATCCCTAATTGCCCTGGCATAATCCCTGAAGGAAGGTAGTTGTCAAACCCTGGCAAGCCTGTTTTTATTCCGATCTTACCAAGTTCTTGTTGTTTTTTTACATTTTCAAAATACGCAATAGCAGATTGAATATCTGTTGCATCAATATCACGAATAGCCGATGTATTCTTTTTTAATTCAGAAGTCTTTGTGATTAATTGCTCTAAAGCCTTTACCCCTTGTCCACCCTGCACATCAGTAGCAGCATTACGAATAATGTCTTTTAGACTGTCATTTAAATAGTCAGCCTGAAATTCCTCTAAGTGATGTTTTGTTGTGCCAACACCAGCAACTGGTGCAAAATCTCTAAACTTTTCAACTACTAGAGATACTGGTGGAACGGTTCCATTATTTTCTGTATACCGCTTTATAAAATTCCATACATCTCCATGCGTTCTAAGCATAGAGTCAATATTGGCTTGAAGTAAAATATGGACTTGCTTATCTTCTAGTACTGCCGATATTAGTTTTCCCTCTGTATTACTCACTTAACCACTTCCTAGCCAATAGTCTACGCTCTTCACGTTCTTTTAAATCTTGTTCTGTAGCATTTCTACCATTAAGAATTTCTTGTGCATTGTAGGCAAAAAAATTCCAATTTGGAGTTTGCGCTACACTAAAATAATAATCTAACAAGTCATAACAAGCCTTTAAGCCATATGATTCTACAAGGGCATCTGAAGCCCACTGTTCAACATTAAGATTGAGATTAGACTTTTGCTCGTATCTCTGCAAATGAAGTTTATTGTAGCGACTGAGCAAAGCCATTCGGTCTTTGCGATCTACCACAACTACTCCTCAGTAATCTCTGCTTTTGCTTCTTGAACCTTTTCAACAACTTTTGCTTCAACAAACTCATATACACGATTCATCGCATCATTTGTTGTTTCGCCATCACGAACATGGTCTACTACCCCAAGATCAACTCGCAAAGATTGAAAGTTACCCAAATTAAGTGTGTATCCAAGTGTTGCAGATACCTTTGTTTCATTACGTTCTTCCACCACTGCCTCCTTCATAGGCTAATTAATGCTCTCTCCCCAAACAGGTATAAACCTGCCGTCTTCAGTTTTTGTATAAACCAGTATACCATTACCAGTTCTGCGTGTCAACTCCTGAAAAGTAGGAGTCATATTATTTGTTATTAAATTATCTTTTCTTGGTCTACCCATATGTATGCTTGCAAGTATATCACGAATCTCTTTTACCTGCGACTCAGAATAGTATGCACGAATTTGCCAACCACGCTCACCATTTATTTTAGATCCAATAGGTGGCGGCACAACTCCTCGTTTTATCAACAAAGGAAGATACTTACGATGCCTATTGACAAGTCGTGCAGTTTCTGCTACAGTGTATGCCTTTTCTCTATTTTTTCTAAAATCAGTACGAAAACAAGTTTCTAATCTATCTTTTGTAATATTGTATACAGTTACCATTCCAGTAGATCTTGAACTATGGTGAAGTCTAACAAGATCACCATTTAAAAACCAAATATTTTGGTTTCCTTTTATTACAGGCTGGCTATTGTAGTTTTTGCTTTCAAGTTTTCTAGGTTTAAAAGCCATAAACCCTCCTTGCTATCAGAAGGCGGATGATAAAATGTTCTAGATCCACATCTGATACAATAAACTTCTAAATGTATTTGACTAGAGTATTGTCTATCAATAAACATTCTACCCTTGCAGCGTCTGCAATAAATCATTAACCTTGTTCCCCTTAATTAGGAATACCAATTATAATAAGGTTGACAGCCAGAGAAAGATCTCCAGATGCGCCAAATCTTACTATTCCTTCTACCCTTGATGTAGTTACAGATTTTAAAATAACTGTAACATTTTGTCCTGCTGGTGTATTTCCAATATTTACTGCTGTTGCAGTTGCAATTGGAGCATACTTAAAATCTGATGGAAAGTCATAAGAAAAAGTTTTTTCGTTTCCTGCGTTAACTGTAGAGTTATTTGCTACTTCAATATATCCACCAATTACTCTTGCTTCTGATGTTTTTACACTTTGCTTACCAGCAGAAACGGTATCTACAGTGGTATAGTTATATGTAGCAGATGAAACCTGCGTAGAAATATCATTAATAGTATCAGCCAACTGATAGATGTATGTAACATCTAGTGGTTGACCTCGTTCTGGTAGTGGTACTTTTGCCATTATCTCTCCATTATATCATTAGACTGTTTCATTTAAAAGCCTATAAACTTTTAAAAATGGTGTTCCAGGAGCACCGTCTGCTCTTTCTACTGGTTCACCCTTTAAATATATCTCTATGCTCATTCTGTTTGGGGATGATGGCTGAACAACGCCATTTATGGTATATGTATTAGGTATTGGCAAAGATAAAGATGTTGTGTCAATTCTTTCTTTATATAACCAATCTCCATCACCACCGCCACGATCCCATCTAACCCAAATATCATATTCATGTGTTTTTGTAATAGAATACGTTTTTGCATTAACCACTTTGGTCACTTCAACAGAATCCCAAACAATAGACGCTATGCTTCCAGCCTTATAAAACTGTATATCTCCTGTAACAAATGTAAATCCTGGCTGCAATAAATATACTGGAGACCAGTGTGAAGTTCTGTTTTTATCAGATGAGACTATGCGGTATCTTACAGAATAACCCTGTGTTTCTGTGCTTAATGCTGGAAGGTTTTCTATTGGTGTAATAAATTTTTTAACAGTTTCTTGCGTAGCCATTATGTTACACCCACAGAAAATCTAAATTCAATATAGTTACTGGTGTTTGGACTTTTAATGATAGTCTCTGCGTCACTTGTTTTAACTACTGAATACCCAGTGAGACCATACAATGGGTTAGTAGTAGCAATATTTTCCAAACGAAGAGCATCAAGGGCAATGTAATAATCATCTGATGGAGTATCAGAAACTAATGCACAAGCATATATTTTTACAACAGTTACAGCATTCCATGTAAACCCTTGTGTCTGATATAGTTCTTGTAGTTGTTTCTTAATTACAAAATATCTATTTGTAGAAAAATCATATGTTCCACCAGTACCGCTTCCATTTTCAAGTTCTATTTCAAATCTTGCAAACTCACCGCTATTTTCAGTATCTGTTTCTGCAAAATCTACCAAAATTCTAACGGTATCTGGAACTAAAGATGAACCGCCATCTTTACTAATAATAGAAAATGCAAGCCTAAGTTCATCTATTGGAGAGTTTCTTGTAAAGTTAACATCTGCTCCAGTTAGGTGTATGTGATTTGATCCTGACTCAATAACAAAATGACCTTCTGCGCTTCCAGTAGAAGAATCAATAGTTAGGTCTGCATCATCTCCACGAATTAAAATAATATTATTTAAAAATCTACAACGCTCATATCTTTCTGGTCTTGGTGATTTAAAAAATATTGAGTTATCTGCATTTGTTTGAAATACTTTGTTTGATGTTGCAATAATATTATTGTTATCTGGATCATCAAGTGGACTTGTAATAGTTGGAATTGATGTTGCAGCAACATTTGTGTGATACTGCCAGTTTTCACCCTGAGTAAAAGCAAAAACTGTTTTGCTATCAAAGGCTCCAGCAGATGGGTTAGATCCTGCTGAATAAAGACCTATCTCAGAAATCTCATATCTTTCTTCTGTAGGTAATTCTGCTGTAAGAACTATCTTTTCTGTGCCGCTTTCATTTACGAATCCTCTTGATGAAATTGGTACACGAAACATCTCAAAGTCTAGGTTTTGTTTTGTAGCATAGTTACCGTATGGATCAGATGTATCCAAGGGCTGTGCTCCGCATCCTATAGCAATATAAGAAGCATAGGCTGGTGCCTGCCCAATAAGATATTTACCAATGATGGATTTGCCTGTGTTTGTAATCATAATTCCGCCTCATATATTGTACCACCTGTAGTAATTTCAACCTCTATCTGCTCATCTTCTTGAAGATTAACAGCCTCTACAATCAAGTCCCCAGTTTGTGTGTCTATATATACGTGTTCTTCATCTGGTCCGCCACCAACTATGGGAACCTTAGATTCAAACTTTATAGCAAAGTTTTGAAAATATTTATCTGAGGTAGCCTGAATTGCCAAAATATTATTTGGATTATATTCTTGTTGAATTTGTGTTAAATTTTTAATAGGTTGATAAATAATTTGCTGACCATTTACCGTATCATTTCTAGCAACATTAATTAATTCTTGACCACCAATGTTTTCAAAAATAAGATCAGACATAATCTGAATTGGAACTGCTTCTTCGTCAAATAAAATAGTATCTATTGGTGCAGTTTTAACTGGAGGGGGTGGTGGAGTTTGTGTAACTGGGCTAATATTTGATGGTTGAGAAACAATGGTAGATGGAGTAAGTGGAATAGGATCGGGAGTAGGTGAATAGGTTGTGTTAGAAGGAGTATTATCTCTTTCAGATAATGCCCTTCTCCTTCTTTCTTCTTCTTCTGCTCTTTTTATTTCTTCTTCTGCTCTTCTAATTGCGTCATCTTGTTGAGCCTTTGCTTGTGCTTCTCTTGCACGACGCAATGCTTCCTGTGCTTCAGCAACAGCAATTCTTGCATCATCTTGAGCCTTTTTAGCCAATGCCCTTTGTTGTGCAAGTTCTTTATCTTCTGCTGCTCTTTTTGCTGCTAACTCTGCTGCTTTTTGTGCCGCTTCTGCCGCCTTTGCTTCTGCTATTTTTGTTTTTTCATCTACAACAGTACTTTGTCTTTCTCCAGAACGATATGACTGATACTCCTGCATTGATCTTTCTTCTGCCATTCTAAATCTACCAGGATTGAAAGAACTATTGACTGCTGGTGCTTTTTCAGACTGTTTTGCTGGTGCTGGCTCGCCTCCACCATCAATAAGCATTTGACCAAAATTAAAAAACATTTTATACCTCGCTTAAATACAGCATCATATTAGGACCTGTATTATTTCTTGAGTATTCAATATTATATATTACAAATCTATCGCTAGTTGGTGCCACCAAGTCAAGACCTTCTTGGTTTTTATAGTTAATTGTAACTATGTCTCCAAGTTGAAGTGTTGGCAAAGAATAAATGTTCATACCAACAGATTTTTTGGGAACCATAATTTTATTAATAATCCAACCCATCAAAGCATCTGCATCATCTTGTGTTTGAATATACGGAGTATCAATGCTAAATTCATTTTTACCATATATTAATCTACTTAGTTTAATATCATCGTATTTTGCTTTTTCTACTAACGGAGAATATAGCAATGCGGTTCCACTAAATGGTGGATCAGACAGGTTGCTCTTTTTGCTAAAGTATTCATCTACTGTTAATTCATAGGTAGTGTCTTGTGTAAATGCTACACCCTGAATTCTTAAATAGTTACCGCTTGTTTCATCAAGAACTAAAGCCTTGTCTGAAGCATTAAATATTAAGAACTCAGCCCCGTATGAGTCAGCCTGGAATCCAGAAACTGAGTATCCTTTAATGCGGTTAAAGGTTGGAGACATTTGTGCATACAACGCTGGGTATGCTTTGTCATATCTAATATCAAAATATGCACACTCACGCATAATGCTTCCAAATTCATCAAAGTACATATTATATTTTGGTGGTTGTTGTGCACTAATTCCAGAAAGGTAGGTTCCTTGAATAATACCACTCATGGCATATTTACGGAAAGATTCATTAGCATCAATTTGCTTATCTCCAAAAACAGCAGATAATGTTTCTCCAACTGTGAAAACTGTATTCTGTGAATAATTTTCAGATAGTGCATATACGTGCTCAAACATACATCTAGAAGAGCCACGAGTAAATAAAGCCATATTATTATAAATAGGTAGTGGATCTGGATCATCAATAATTTTAATTAGTCTATTATTAATATATAAGTAGAATCTTCTTGTTTTTCCTATGTCTTGATATTCTACTGATAGGTCGTATACCGTTGGTTTATCTTCTCCAGCCATTCTGTATTGACCAGTAAATCTACCGTCATCAACAATAATATTTGTAATACCGCCCCACAATTTAATTGGAATAGCATTGTCATTTGCAGATTCTTTTTTTACTTTATAAAATACAACATTGTTAATGTTTCTTTCAGCCTGACCATTTTTATCAAGTTTTAGATAAGATTCAACGTTTGTTTCTGTTAATGCTACTATTTCAAAATAATATCCATTGTTTGTTTCTGGATTAAGTAATACGGCTATACCGCCAGATCCTCCACCAATGCTAACATTTTGATTTGGTTGTACACCATTAACCTGATAGTATGAAGTAGATCCAATAGGTGTTTGACCACGGGTTTCATTATTTTCAATTTTTCCAATAATTCTAATTCGTGTACCAAAATTTTTATAGGCACCGTTTAGATTTTTATAAACATATGAAACAAAGTTTAGTGGAGTTTCTGTAGTTTTAAATGATGGTCCATTCATAACAAGAGCAGATGACTGAATTGTTCCAGTTTGTGTAGACTTTAAGTTATTTACTGTAGTTTCAGTTAAATAGTTTGTAGCCATAAAGTTTTTAATAATACCATTCCTTGTGGTTTGACGAGCAAGAGTATTGTTTACTCCAGCAGCACCTGTTGTAGTTGCTGGTCTAGTTACATCATCATCAAGTGTGGTGGTAAATAAGTATTGAGTTTGCATGTTACATCCACGAACATAATCATTGTTAGACCAATAATCGCTAATTCCAGCAGTGTGTTCAACGACTGGAGTTCCAAATTGACCCCTTCCGTGCTCATATACTGGTCCAGGTTGCAATCTTGCAATTCCATCAACTGTTTCATAATATGGTGTAGAAAATATTCTAATTAGTCCAGTTGGATATATTTTTCCATTAAATGGGAGCGATGCAAAATATCTTTGATACTCTTGATTATTGCTTATCCAAACATTTCCAATTCCTGTAATATTAAATTCAGCAGCATCATATTTAATAACTTCCCCATTAGAATATAGATAACCCTGATATCTTGTAAGCCAATAAATATTTTCACCAAGATCCATAGTATTATTAATTACAACACCGTTGACTACCGTTGGAAGTTGATTTGATAAATTTGAATTAAGGGGCATAGCACCAAGAACATAGTTGCCTTGTTTAGATGCAACCTCATTTATTGTTTTAGTTGCTTCATCGCCTGCTACTTCCCATAAAAGAACTGGCTTATAGATCCAAGTTTTATCACGATCAACCATAGTTGCTTCTCTAATACTTCCATAAGAACGTTGAATATATCTAGTTGTATAGTTAATCTTTCCATCATTATATACACGTTTATCTTCAGATGCAATTGAAAGAATGTTGGGAAGATTGCCAGATGTTGCATTTTGTATAACACCTTCATTTGTTTGATTATTAGAACCAGAAAGAATGAAGTCTATTGATCTATCATCTGCGTCTGGCATTAAGTAATCTTTACTCATTACAACAAAATTATTGTATTCATCAAAAAACATTGCTGTTTGCGTTGCAATAGCAAGTTGATTTAAAATCTCTGCTACGTTTTGATCTGGAGCAACAAAGAAATATGGAATAATTGGATCTGACTCTCCCGTAATTCTTTTAAATGTATAGTTAGTAAAACCAATATAGTCAAGAATAGTACATATAGCCATACTTAGTGATGTTTGCGTCATTAAAAGTCTTGGAGCAGCGACAGATTCTAGATAAAAATAAAAGTCACGAAGATTAATAGATACTGTACCAGCAGTTATGTCTGCTTGCGGGATACCCTCTGAGTAAAGTGTTTTAATTGGAATATAGTAATCAAAACCATTAACATTCATTATAATTTCATAAAAATTAAATTTAATATTTTTACGAAGGTATCCAGAAATAATGCTATCTTCATTATTAGCATTGAAAGCCTGATCATCATCAAAAATATTTATTGATCCAGTAGATGCAAGCAATTGACCAACTGGAAGAGATGTGACTCCAACATCTGATAAGATTTTAGTAACCTTGTAGTCTATTACTTTATCTGATATATTTCCAACTAGCCTTGGAGACATTTCAATAAGATCAAATGTTGTATCAAATTTGTTCATTGTCTCTACAATAACTCTTATTCCTTGTAAATATACAAACTCTCTATAAACAGTTCCGCTATTTACTGGATCTGTAAATTGATCTGGATTGGTAAAGTCTGTTACAAAACTTGTATTGCTACCAATTGTTTCAGAACCTAGTTGCCATCCATATGTTGGGGTAAATTGTTCATAATCTTCCCCAGTCCATATATAAAATGTTCCTCTGTCCCCTTCATTTTCTACAACTAAATATGCATATCCATTTATAGTAGATTCTGGAAGTAGGGTGCTAGAAGCAAGTTGTTCTGTAAAAATAAATATGTCTTTATATGCATCTGGAATAATTAGCCCATAGTGAATTTCAAGATATCCATCAACTCCAATAATAGGAGTTCCATCACTTCTGGTTGTACTTTCGGTAAACGAAATAGCATCAGACCAATTGTTATTTATTAAATATTGTATTTTCCATCTTGCTGGAGTTGTTTTGTTAGCATTACCATATAGTGGGTCATTAAAAGATCCAGAGGCTGTTTTAAAAGGTCCAAGATCCACAGAGCCAACATTAGTCTGCATTTTTAGTACAACTCTATTTGCTGGCACCTGATTTTTATAAACAACAAACGGTACAGCATCATCTATGTAATTAAGACCATTTAATTTTTTATTTGAAACACCATACTCTACATTATCTTCTGTTCTATATGAAGTCCAGTATCTAAATTCATCATAGCGTGATGGCATATAGTATCTTGGTCTTTGTGCCATACTTGCTCCAGAATTTGCTAAATATCGTCCACCAAAATATAGTGGTTTATTAATTCCAGATCTTGGTCTAAATGGTTTCAAGCAGTCTTCCAAAGAATAAATCATTTTCATTTTTTCTTTTTGAAGAGTAAATTGCTGAGGAACACCAGAGTTGGTAAACCCATTATCAATAACTACATCTGCGTCAGTTGCACCAGTGTAGTAATTACCAGCATCTAAATTATCAAAAGTATTTGGAAGTGTTGCATAAGTAGACCCAAGAGTTGTTGGACGATAACGATAGTTTCCAACCTTAAAAATATTATCTGGCATATTCATATTCCATTCAGCAAGTACTAGAGACTTTAACTGAACTGTTGCAGATGTTTCTAGATGGGTCTTTAATGCTTCACTTACAAACATTTTAGACCTCTTCCAGGGTTACCGATATATTCCAAAGATCAAAATTGCTGCCGCCACGTTTTACGACGGAATAATTAAAATCTGCAAAGTAAACCTGAATAATTTCGTTATATTGTGCCAAATGACTAAATGCTGAGTTGTCATCACCAAAATTAGAGTACTTATCATATGCTAGATACATCCAAAATGGTCCAGGATGATTGTTATACCAATCTAATATTTCTACTCCACCAGCACCACCATCTGATGTAAACTCTTGTGTAATGTTTTGATAAGGTGAAATACCAGTTGCAGGATCAAATTCTGCATTTTGAAAAAATGAACGGGATGGTAAAAGATTCCAAGAAAAACTAATAGTCATTTTATCTGCAATGTGATATGAACGCATACGACCATTAATTGTTCTTTGGCGTTGCTCAATTCTTTGTGGCGTAAAACTCATTTCTCCACGATTATCATCGGACAATATTAAAAACTGATCAATTAGGTCTGGATCTGTTCCCCCTGGAACATCTGCGCCAACCTCATATCCATTTGGAACATATATTCCACTAGTTAGTGTTCCAGCATTATTGGACCATAAAATACCCTGTGGACGCTGATATCTTTTTCTACCTGTTAAGTATGCTGCCGTTGCCATTATGCCCTCTGGTTTCTAATTCTTTGTGCATCAATATATTTAATTTCATTCATAACTGCCTTGGCAATTCTGTCTGGACTTGCATTTGTTCCACCAACAGTTATGCCAACATTATAATTATACACTGTGTTGGAATTGTCATTAATAGAAGAACTTGTGCTATTGGTTGGCATAGCAAATACATTATTTGGTGCAGATACACTATAAACTGGAGAGTTCATTTCTCTACCAATCATTGATGGATATTTTGCATCATTTAGTGCATTTAAGAATGGAGCAAATGCTCCTGCAGATTTTTTATTTACTACAAATTCTCCAGGTGTCAATAGGGCTGGAACTTTGTCTGTCATTCCTACTCCAGGAACAAAACCTCCTGCAGCCATCTTTCTAATAAAACCACCATACATTTTCTTTTTAGGAATAATGAAAGCGCCACCAAATGGCATATTTGCTTTTGCAACCGTATTGCTTCCAGTTGATTTTGGTGCAGGAAGTTTGATTGATGGCATACTTGCTTTTGGTACAGTATTACTTCCAGTTGATTTAATAATTGATGCCCCGCCAAATGGCATAGAAGATTTTGGAATTGTGTTGCTTGACTTTCCTCCAACAAGATTGGATCCAGAGGCACCTTTTCCTCCACCCTTTGGAAGAGCGCCAGTTGGTCTTTTTGGCAGATCTTTCTTTGTACCAGAATCTTTCTTTGTACCAGAATCTTTCTTTGTACCAGAATCTTTCTTTCCAGAGTCTGTTTTTGCTCCTGTGTCTCCATCTCCAGAATCTCCGTCACCGCCATCACCATCTCCGCCACCGCCTCCACCGCCACCACTTCCTGCAGCAGCAAGAGCGGCAGCAAGTGCCATGGCAGCCTGAATAGCAGCCTGAATTTTGGAAATAATAGTGTCAATTTTTCCAGCAGTAGCGGTAAGTAAATTATTTGTCATAGTAATTACATCATTAAATTCACCCTGTTTAATTTTTTCTAAATCAAGAGCAAGTTGTGCATCTCTCCAAGCCTCACGTTGCACCTCTAGTTTTGCTAATTCTGCAGCCTTTTGATCATTAATTTTTTGTAGATTAAGTTCATGCTTTAACCTTTGCTGCTCAAGATTATAAATTTGTGTATTTTGAATACCATAAATAATATCTTCAACAAGTTTAATATCATTTAGTTTTGCTTCACGCCTTTCTTCAAGAACATAGATAGCATCTTCACGAATACGAATTTCTTCTTGCTTAAGTGCACGGGCTTGTTCTAGTTTATATATTGCATCTTGTTTAATAAGTATTCTTGCCTGTACCGCTTCACGAGCCTCTTCTAGAGCAAAAACCTGCTGGCTAATCTGGAATTGTCTTGCCTCTACCTGCTCTCTTGTCATACCATCAGCAGTACGAAGACCACCTAGTTCTGCTTGACGTGCTGCATCTAACACTCCACCAGCACGACGTGATGCAGACTCTGCAGATTGTGCTCTCATTTCTTGAGCAGCCTGAGCAGCAGCAGAAATATCGCCTTGTGTTAATGCATCAGCAAGGCTGATTTGACTCTTTTGCTGTGCAATAATTTCTTGATTAATCTCAGAAACTTTATTGAGTGCTTCAGCCTGTGCATCATACTTTTCGTTTATTGCCTGTGCAGCCTTATCCATTAATGTCATTGCATTTGCAAGATCTGATGACTCCTCTTGTAGGGCTGCAATAGGTCGCTCAAAATCAATTTCAATTCCACGCTGTAGCGTATCAATAGTCTTTTGAATATCTTCAATAGGACGAGTAAACTGCATTTCAATTTCTCTAGAAATATCACTAATCTCTTCTTGTAGTATTTCTATTGGACGAGTTATTTCAAGTTCAATATTACGCTGTGCTAAATCAATACTACGTTGATATTCATCAATACTACGTTTTGCTGTTTGAATTTGACGATCAATTGCATCAATTGAATCTTGTTCAGCCTTGATAACATTTTCATATCTATCATCAATTTCAGCCTCAAGAATATCAAAATATTGATTAGCCTTACTCATCATTTCATCAAAGAATTCACGCTGACCTTCTGGGGTAGCCATCTGAATCTGAATCTTAATAGCCTTTTCTTCTTTAAATGAATCAAGAAGTTTCTTAACTTTTTCAGCATCTACCTTGCCATTCTTTAAACCTTCAGTTAGCCATTTCATTAATTCTGGATTATCCATTACACGATTAATGTCTTCAAGTTTCATTCCCATGCCGCTCAATTGTGGAATGACTTGAGCAAAACTCTTATTGAGTTTATTTTCAGTATTAAGATTTGTAAAGAACTCTCTAATAGCAGCAGACTGAGCCTTCTTTTCAATTTTTTCCATAAGATCTGTTAATTGTTTTAATTGTCCTGGTTTAATTTTTCCAGTAGCAATACCAAGGGCAATTGTAGAATCGCTTGCATACTTAAGAGCCGTTCCTGCATCCATACCAGATTTTTCTAAAATCTTAAATGCTTTTGCCTGCATTAGCAAATCTTTGTTTTGTGCACGTAATGCTTCAAGAGCCTTTTGGAATGCAGACTTTTCTCCATCTCCACTAGTAACTGCATTTTTCTTTTTTTCTTCTTCTATCACCTTGTTAACTGTAGCCATATACTTGTCATATGCCTGAGTTAATCCATAAACACCTCTAGCATGACGCATTGCTGCATCTGCGCCAGTTGCACCAAGATCAGCAAGCACGGAACTGCCTTCGCTAAGAATTCCAGCACTTATCAAAGTAAGAACCATCATTTGTTGTTTTGCGGTAGATAAATTGTCCAAGAACTTAGAAGCATCAACATTTAGTTCAGTGAATATCTTAGTTAAAACTAGTTTTCTTTGTGCTGCATCTAAAGCAAACACTCTACTAGTAACCTGATCAATAGACTGCGTAAACTGTTCGCTAGTAATTGAGCCATTTTCAAATAGCGTAGTAATTGATTTTGCTGAAGTTGCTACAAAGGTAGAAAGATTAGCAAGTTGTCTTTTTAGGTCTTTTGTAGGTACTAATTTTTCTACTAGTTTAACCCCATACCCTTGACCAGTTGGAACATATTCAAATACTTTATCAAATCCTTTAGCATATGTGCTTTGGAATACTTTAATATTTTCATCTAATGTTGATCCAAGTTTATCAAATGACTCTTTGGAGAAATCCATAGATTTAACATTAATAACAACATCTGTTTGCTCAGACTCTTCACGAAGTGCATCAATTATTGTTTGTACTTGCTCAACAGCAAAACCTCTTGCTCTAAGATCTAGAGCCAAAGATTGGAATGCAAGACGTGCCTCTACATTAGTTGCTTTTCTAAATGACTCAATTTGATCTTTAAAATCTTTTTGGAATCCCTCGTCTTGACGAAGCCTATCACGCTGAGATCTTACCTCTGGTGCCACTAACTCTCTATTACGAAGATCTTCTCTTGACTCAAAAGCGGTACGACCAGCAACTACACCAAAGAAGTCACCAAGAGTTTTTGCTTGTTCTGCAGTAATCTTCATAGCCTCTGCAAGACCATATGTTTCTTTTCTTAATTCTTCTTGATTTTTATTATATGTTCTAATTCCTACTGCAGCAAGTCCTAACAAAGTAGTTGCAATTCCAAGTGGTCCAGCAAATCTTAAAGCAAATTTTCCAGCAGTCATAAGGTTCTTACCAAATCCAGCAAGACCTCCACCTTTAGCAAATAATCCTTTAACTGTTTTAGATCCCATAGCACCAGCAACTGTTTGTGCTCTTGTTACTGCAAGTTCTGCTATTTTAGCCTGTGTTAATAATTGTGTTACTGACATTAATGCAAATAGTAAACCTGAATATTTAAATACCGCTTGAGATAATTCACCAAGTTTTCCACCAGCCATTGATCCAGCACCTGCAAGGCTAGTAAGAGCAAATGTTCCAGTCATCATAACTCTATTCATAGAGTCTATGCGTTGTTGTGATGTTTTACGTGCTGCTACTTCTGCATCAATAGCCTTTTTAGTCTCACCACTAATTGCTGCTGATTGTGCTACCTGACCTACTGGAACTCCTGGTTGAGTAACTGGAACACGAAGTGGTTGTCCTCCTGGACCAAGCAATCCAGTATCACGCATTTGTGTAACTGCGCCCTGTGTAACTGCCCCTGCTGCCATTGCAACATCATCAGCCTGGTTCATCATTCCAACAGAAAGACCACGAGCAATATCTTCACCAATTGGAATAGTTCTTCTAGATGGAGATTGTGTTTGTGCTGCTTGTGCTGTTGCTAATACCGTTTGATTTACAACATCAGTTGCTGCAGCAGTAACTGGAGCAAATGACTGTTGACCTCTAAATCTTGCTTGTGTTAATGCCTGTCTAGCACCTGCTTGTTGTTGTTCAGTTCTAAATCCAACGCCAGCCTGTTGTGCAGGATTTTGCATTAAATAGTCTGTAGCAGCAATAGCGCCTCTTGCTTGTGGCACAAACGATGGAGAAAGTTTAGCCATTGATTCAGTAGAAGAAAGCATACGCTCAAGTACTTGTTTTTGGACAGCCAATTCTTGTTCTGTTAATGCAATATTATTGGTAATTTTTTCTCTAATAGAATTGACAATAGTTTCATCTGCATTAATCTCTGTAAGATTTTTTAAATACTCTTCACGAGTAGGAACGGAAGAATCAAGAATGTTACTAATTTGATTTAGGGTAGAAGACTGAGCAACCCAAGCGTTTGGATCCCATGCCTCGTCAAACATCTTATCAACATTGTCTTGCATTTGAATAACATGTGCTCTATGAATTTCTCCAGACTGCTTAACAGCATTAAGAATATTTTGCGTTTTCTTATCTGTTTTTGTTAGATCTATTCCTACTTCTTCATAGTACTTAACCATTGCTTCTTGTGCAGCCTTGCTGGATTCTCTTGCTCTTGATATTTCTTCCTGAAGAGCAATATTTCCTTGAGCCTGTTGTTCCATTGTCCCAACATTAGTTTGACCAGCACTAAACTTTCTTTCTCCTGGTCTACCACCAGCAACTAAAATTCCTTTTGGAAGAAGTCCTCCAGTTAGTTCCTTAGTAACAACTTCAATCTCTCTAACAAATGAACCAATACTTATTTGAGTATCATTTGCCATTCTTGTAAGTGTTTCATTAACAATAGTCAATGCATTTTCAATACCGCTTCCATCTGCAAGCATTGCATCAACAAGTCTTTGTGCTTTAGCAGCAGTGTCTCTTCTAGCAAAATCTAATCCAGTAGTTTGTCCACCAACGCTTACGGTACCAGCCATAAATCCTGGAATATTTCCAGCAATCATTCCCTGAATTAATGGTGCATACTGTTTTGCTTTATCCTTTGGAATAACTGCTTCTCCAGGAGTAAGCATCGCTGGAACGGTATCTTTGTTACCACTTCCAGGAACAACAACAACTCCATTAGCGTATTTATTAACACGCATTGTTCCTTTGTTAAATCCTTTAGCCTTTGGAGGTAGCATCATGCCAGGGTTATTCATTGCAAATTGTGCGCCAGCACGAGCAGCAGCCTGATAAGCCTGAATCAATTGAGCAATTGCCGCTGTTTCTGCAGTAAATGTTTGTGTTAATCTTGCATGTGATTGTTCAAGTGAGTGTGCTACAGCAGAAGCATTCATCTGCTCTGTAGTTAAATAATCTGTTTGCTCACCAAGAATCTGTGTTTGTCCAGTTAGTCTTAAGTATCCATTACGAAGAATCATTGCACCCTTGACAATGTTTGCTAAACCGTTTGCAAGCAAACCAAATGTCATAAGCGCTACTGGACCAATTGCACCAATTGCAACTGTTAATACTACTATTGCTTTCTTTACACCAGATGATAGGTTATTGAATTTTTCTAATATACCGCCAATAAATTCTACAATTGGAGTAACAGCCTGTAAGAATGTTTCTCCAACTGGAACTAAAGCCATCTTTAAATCTTCAACAGACTTACGGAACTTATTCATTGCAGAATCTGCAGTCATTCCTAATTCTGACTCAGATAGTGCAGCAAGATCTTCTATTGATGTGCCCGCTAAATCAAGAACACGAGCAGCCTGACCAGTTTGATTTGTTACGTTATCAAAAAGGGTAGACAAACGAGCAAACTGGAATTTACCAAATAACTGCTCAATAGCACGAGCACGAGTAAGAGGATCAAGGGTATCTAAGGCTTGAGCAAATGCAATTACAGTGCCTTTAAGATCGCCCTGATTTGTTTCAACAATCTGCTTAATGTTAATACCCATGCCTGCAAGAATCTTGCTTGCTTTTTCAGTTGGGTTAATTAATGCTGCAAGACCTGACTTTAATGCGTTTGCACCTTCTGATGCATTTACTCCACCCTCTTTCATTGCTGCCATAAAGAAGGCTAAATCTTTTACATCACCACCAAGTTGTTGGATAACTGGAGCAACTTTAGGAATAGCAGTTGTAATATCATCAAGAGATACAACTGTTTGGTTTTCTACTGCGTTAAGAAAATCAATTGAACCAGCAAGATCTTCAGACGACATTTTAAATGCATTTTGCAATGAAATAGTTGTTTCAAGTGCTTTTTGTTGTTCAATTTGTCCTAGTACAGAAAGTCGTGTTGCTTGAGTAGTCTGTCTTTGTAAGTCAACTCCAGCGAAACCTGCTGCTGCGGCTTCTGCTGCTAAACCAACTGTAGATGATACTGAAATACCATACTTTGTAAACATTTCGCCAAGTGCTGTAACATCAGCCAGAGCCTGCTGTGTTTCTTCTCTTGGTGTAAATAAATCTCCATATACTTTACGGAACTTAAGCGCTGCTGCTTCCATTTCCATAAATGTTCTGGCTGCAGTAGTTCCAAGTGTGGCAAGTGGTAGTGTAAAACCAACCATCAACTGGCGACCAGCCCACTGAGTGTTCTTACCAAAGTTTAGAAGATTAGTAGATCCTTGTTTAACAAGTTGATTAAATATTGCTTGTCTTTGTGCTGCTAACTGTGTCTGTGTAGACCAATTTTTCATATCCAATTGGTTTGGCATGATGGCAATAGCCTTCATTGCACCAGATGTATCACGACCTAGTTTGATATATTGTGTTTGTAGTTTCTTTACACGATCTTCGGCTACCTTGCCAATTGTGTCAAACTCAGATTTAAAAAGTCTACCAAAGGTTTTTGTTGCGCCTCCCGCATAGCGGAAGTATTCACGCATTGAAAATTTATTTTTTTCTAAAGCATCAGTAAAAGATTCTGATGTAGTTCTAACAGTACGTAGTTCTGCAGAGAAAGATCCTAAAGCATTTACGCTATTAAGAAAATTCCTCTGCAGATCTCGCTGTGCTAGCGCAGCAGATTCGCTGCTTTTTGCAATAGAGGTGTGGAACTGAGATATCTGACGCTGAAGAGCCTTTAGTTGGGCTAATGCTTGCGTAGTATCTATGTTAACGCCAATATTAGCATTAACGTCAGCCATTTATTTACACCTCGTTCTTAAGTTGTTATGCTGTTGCTGAAAGAGCGTCAGCGACTGTAGCAAGTTGTACACCTGATGCAGCCTCAACGATCTTGTAAACAGTTGGCAGATCTAGAACTTCTTCTAGTTTTACAATATCAGCCAATTCTGGCTTGTATTGCTGCATTGCGATTTGTACACACTCGATAAGAAGAGTCATTGACTTTTCATTATCATCCGCCACCGCCGCAACTCCCTCAAACTTCTTCATAAAAGGACGAAGAAGAGAGATTTTTAAAGGACGAACCTGGATTTTTGTACCATCCATAAGAACAAGTTCTTTTGTTTCGTGCTCAGTTGTTGCCATTTTACCTCCTAATTAGGTTATGTTAATTATATCAGATAGGGGCTTATTACGTTAAATTTTCATAATCTAGACCCATGCCAATGCCAAAGCCATATTTCTTTGCATTTGCACCTTGTAGAGCCAGAACATCGTTGCTGTCCTTTGCTTGACCCTTACTGAATACCCTGGCTTTCATGTTTTCCCATTCTTTTTGTCCTCGTTCTGGGTTAGTAGCACCCTCTAAATCTATGCCTTGAATTGCTGCTAAAAATTTTCTTTCTTCATAATCTAAATCTCTTTTACTTCCAAGGGTAGCCATAAGTTCTGGCATTGATAATGATAGTTCTAACTCTTGATAGTCTTTCCAAATACCAAGCACAAATACCTCAGCCTCCAGTTTTGCCAAGTCTAGTTCTTGCCAAGTAGATCCTTTTTGCATAGCCTGATCTTTTACAGTATTATCAGATTCTTGATTAATTTTTATTCCAGCAGCAACATCAATAATTTTATATATTGTTGGAAGATCTAAATAATCTTCTGCTTCTTGTGCTATTTCTGGACAATATTGTTTTAAACATATAGAGGCACACTGTGTTAAAATATCTATGGCTTCATCGTCGTTCTGTGCTTGTTTCATTGACTGAAAGGCTGTCATAAATTCTCTTAGATATTTAATCTTAAGAGGAATTATTTCTAACTCTCTACCGTCAATTAAAAAAATATTATCTTTATTATATACTTCTGTAG
>Ga0315903_10001371_pt1 | contig 36804 bp, 40 predicted proteins | sample LakEriMetagenome_7_FD_203524 | JGI IMG/M metagenome (GOLD analysis project Ga0315903, IMG submission 203524) | Freshwater fungal communities from buoy surface, Lake Erie, Ohio, United States - Buoy 2 MA119 | ecosystem: Environmental > Aquatic > Freshwater > Lake | place: USA: Lake Erie, Ohio...
GAGCGTCAAGAATTCGGTAGGCGAACCCATACCTGAGTTCTGCCAGCATTCCGAGGAAGGAGCCAAAGTCCCGTCCTCCGTTGCTCGACAAGACGCCGGGGACGTTCTCCCAAACCAGCCACTTGGGGCGTAGGCGTTGAGCAAGCGCACCGAACCCCAGCATGAGGTTGCCACGCGGGTCTGCCAGTCCTTTTCGGAGTCCTGCGACTGAGAAGGATTGGCAGGGAGTTCCTCCGACAAGAACATCGATTGCTGCATATTGGCCGGTCTCAATGGTAGTGAAGTCACCGTGCAGGGGGACCTCTGGGTAGTGGTGTGAAAGCACTGCGCGCGGAAACTTTTCAATCTCAGAAAAAAATGCTGGCTTCCATCCGAGCGGATGCCATGCGGCAGTAGCGGCTTCAATGCCTGAGCAGACGCTGCCATAGATCATGGCTTCACCTTCGGCTTAATCGCCGCATACAAATTCCGAATGATGGTCGAGCTTGTATCTCGATTCACAACCCGAACGGTCGGCACCAGCAGAAACTGGGTTTTCTTGATTTTGGTCTTATCGATCAGTAACCAGGCAGGCACGTAACGGTTGTTCTTCTTGATCAGGATCCACTGGATTCCTGCCCTACGCCCAGTGACCTTGAGCGTTTTGAATGCACTGGATGTCGAAACCCACACCCTGCGAACAACCCCGCCTCGTTTCAGTTCTCGGCGCACGCCGGATTGACGGTGTGATTCAACGCCAGCCTTGGCCTTCGGTGTCTGCACTACCGTGCCCAACAGGGCTTTCGGTTTCATCACATTGGGAATTAACGCCCGCCGATCAGGGAAGGTTGTCTTCCACGGGACCGCGACATGGGTGCCGGTTTCAGCGGTCTTGATCCCGCCGAACTCCTGCCTGGTCATAAACGGTCGCCTTCCGCCCGAGTCAACGGAGTAAACCGCAGACCAGAGTCCGCTTTTGGTGGCGGTCTTCACGCGGATGCCTTGCGACACCCATGGGCGGCGGATGATGAAGCTTTTGGGCAGATCGGCCCGCACGGCACTCTGGGACTTCAGCGCGAGGTCGGTGAGCGACTTCGCGATAGCAAACCGGAAGTTCGATGCACTCATTTTCTGATTGAAAGATGCCCGCGCTCGACGCATGGCCGGACCCAGATCCAATTTCATTTCAGCGGGCATTGCGGTTCTCCGGGTTGGGCATGATGACGCACTGGTACTGGTGGGTGATGCCGTTCGCGTCGATGTAGTGTTCGCCGCACCCCGCTGCCCACTCGATCAGGACAACCGCGAGCAGCACTCCAAGCAGCGCGAACAACAGCGTAGCGAAAACTTTCTCAGACAGGGACTCTTTCATGGCCGGACCTCGATGTGGATGATGCAATGACACACTAGCACACCCGCAGACAGTGTCAAATCATTTGCTAACGGTCAAAAAATGACCGTAAGTAAAACGTAAGTTGCAAGTCATTGTTTTTAAAGGTCTCTTACACTACTTACACTTCTAACAGTGATATATATATATATAAGGGGTTATGTTTGTGTGAGGTTATACTTTTGTGTGTGTGTGTTTCCTATATATATATTATGTTTCCGCGTTAGAAACGTAAGTACCGTTAGATCATTGATTCTAAAGGCGTTTTTTCTAACGCTTCTTACGCTTCTTACGCTTTTGTTCACTCACAAGCGCACCCATGTCGCTCTCGACTCTGATCCGGAGAACCCGAAATACTGAACTCCGGAAGCTCTCGCGTCGGGCAGGCGGCGCAGAATTTTTCCCCAGGACACGCTCCACGGGGTGGCTTTGAGCAGTCTGCGGATCCCGTCTGCCGTGTTTGAGATGTGGATTCCCCCATCCTCGACCCTGATCCCGATGCGTCCCAACGACCTCGATGCGAAGTCAGAATCGAACTGATTCGCCTTGATCTCATCAATCAGCTCACCGACTGTACGGTCACGCTGGCCGGTTCCCGTCTGGATTTTGATCTGCTGCTGTAGCAGATAGTCGATCAGGTTTTTCTCATCTGACTGCGACAAAACCTCGGACTTGGCATCGCCCCAATCGCGCTCTGCCACCCATGCCGCAGCCTCCTCAAACGTCACCAGATCATCACTGCGGAGCGACCATGCGCCGGCCAATAAGGTGCCGATTTGATCCCCGGCGCGCTGTTCACCCATGACCGCAGCGACTGCGCGCGCGAATACCCCGGCGTTTGCGCGAATCACACCAGAGAGCCGGATGGATCGAGCATAAAACCTCGCGATGAAGGAATCTGTCAGGAGGTGAGCTTCGGCAGCGAGCAGGGTTTCAAACGGTGTCACGCGGCGATCCTGGCGAAGCTCCACCACCGTCACGCGGCTCCGGTCGGACTGTTGCACCAGACTCGCGTTGATGGAGCTGAACGCGAAGCAAGATCGGATCTGGAAGGACTGTGCAGTGCCACTGACGGTGCCCTTGGCGATGCGGCCACCCGTCTCGCTCGATGACTGCCTGACCAGCGTCAGGATGCGCTGGAGGCGATCCTGCGACCGCTGGTCCTCGCCCTCGGCCTCATCGAACAGCACTGGTAGGGCATCATGCCGCAGACTCTGCCGGACCCCGGCTTCGGTGGTCTCACTAACAACAAACAGGCAGTTGTCTCCCAAAATTGGCCTGATGATCTGAGACATAACATGGGACTTGCCGGACCCCTTGGATCCAACCACCCAAACGTGCGGCCTCCAAGGAAGAACGCCCCCAACGTGCGCGAGGGCGCACCAACCCGCGATGTACAGCGAGTCCATGTCGGTGGCCCATGGCAGCATCGATACCAGATCCAGAAACGATGAGGCTTCCGCAACCGTGAGTGGAGAATCGATCTCGGCGCGCATGGGGATGGCGCGCTCGTACACCCACCGACTCTGAATCGCAATGGGAGCCATGGGCGTCCGATCCACGTAAAGTCGGTCGCCGCAGTGTAGGACGATCCGATCATCGTCCCACCAGGCACCGCGACCTCGCAGTATCTCAGGGCTGAAAATACCCCGCCTCGCGCACATCCGCATCATGGTGTCGGCTGCCGTATCCCAATCGGTGCCGGTTTTGGCGGGGAACTCACGCTGCCAGTATTGTTGGGGAGCGATGGTGAACAGGTTCATCTTGGTATGCGCCGGACCTGTAAGCGCGATGACCTGTTGGGTTTCCAGGCTAAGGTAGTAATAGGTTCCTGCGTTAAACCCTAACGGTCGGAAAGGCGTCTCAGCGAACGCATCACTTTCGACGGCAGCATCAACAGTTCCAGCAGGATTCTGATCGACATCACCAGGATCAAAATGGGGAGCGAGGCGGCACAGACCAGCAAGGTCAGTCCGAGAATTGCCAGCGGATAGCCAATCCGAGACATCGCCCTTCGCCGGCAGATCGGGCAGCGCAACGATGCGAATGGTTTTTGCGATGCCGTGGAGCATTCCGGCGACCAGATTTGCGTGATCAATTCCAGGTTGATCATTGTCTGGAAGGATGATGATGTTTCGATCTCGCAGTTCCGCGCAGTAGGCGGAATCCCACTTTCCTGCCCCGCCTGCGTTACATGTCGCGACACAACCAATCGCAGCGAGGGCCTGGACATCTTTTTCACCTTCGACGATAAAAATGGCTTTGGATGGATCCGCAGACCGCACCGCAGGCAGATTGAAGAGTATGCGCTCAGTTTTAGGCACCGACCAAGACCATCCTCCTGCACCGTCTGGTCGCCGCTGCCGGAAGTCCTTTGGCTCGTACCTCACCACCTGGAAACGGATGGCACCTGTGTCAGGATCGATATAGTCGTAGGTCGCGCGGATCTCGCGTTTCGCCGGTTTCGGCTTCGACTCCCAGAGTCCGCGAGCCTTCAGAGTGTCTATGACCACCTCCTGCGAGCAACCGGCATGGCAGTGAACCAGCACCTTGCCTGCGGAGTCGCTTAGGCTGAGAGAAGGACTCTGATCATCGTGCGATGGGCAGAGAGCCACCCAACCCCCTCCGGACCCTGACCGTGCCTTGCCGAGAGCTTCGGCAATCCCCTGTGCGTCCATGAATCCTCCAAATTCTGGCAAGCCGATCCCGTGCCCGCCTGAGCGGGCTTTCGATCATGTTGATCAGGCTTGGTGTTTTTCGGCTAACTGGTGCAGCAGCACCAGCGTCGGGCCAGCGGCGGAAGTCCTGCCACTCTCCCAATTGTTCACCGTCTGCCTGGTGACAGCAAGCTGCATCGCAAACTGAGAGATGTTGAGATTCATCGCAGTGCGAATTGCGCGAACACGATCCCGGCAGATTGGATCAAGGTTTTTTTCCATTGCGCTTCCCCAGGCATGACGCACACATCGTGCGCCTTGGTGTTTTTCGCTTGTCTGCAACGGGCCTCCTTATCCTGCACCCAGTGCAGAAGAAGGTGCCCAGTGCCAGTTCGTCTCCACGGCTGACATCATTTCTTATACGTGACACTTTTAGCCTCAAACAGCATGGAGTTGAACACATCCGGAGAAACCTTAGCGATTTCTTCCGAGATGATTGTGGACATGATGAGGATGTCGATTGGTGAACTTTGGAGTCTCTCCCAAAGGCAATCGGCAATCCATTCACTTACCTCAATCACTTGTGGATCGTAGCCCTGAGCTGGACCACACGTAGGACACATCGAATCACCACACATACAAGGCATGACAGTCTCCTCCTATTCAATCACTATGGAAATTTCCGGATACGCGCACAGAGTCCACAACCAAATCATCATGGAGCCAAATAAAAAATCGACCAGTGTCATTTGAACCCCGCCCGTTTCTCATGGCATGACATGCACTTGATCCTGGGTTTTGTCTGGTAGAGATTTTCTGTTGACCGCTCGCGCGAACAGTAAACACAAAAAACGGTACGGACATTTTTGATGTATGCGCTCTGGACTTCTCTGCTCAATTTTTTGCTCATGTTTTCTGCTCTTTGAACTGGAAAGTATTACTTACCAGTTGCCCTCACCTTCTTTGAATTGTGGAGTTTGCAGATTGACTGTGCCCTTCTAGCTATCGTTGAGTGGTGTATGCACCAGTCGTTGTATTTGGTGAATGGCGAGCCTTTGGGGTGGCCCGCATTACTGTGGTACACACAGCCCTTGCAATGGGCTGACTTGGTCATGCGTCGCCCCTTGCGCGGATGGCGGCGGCGCAATGGCCGACATTCCACCAATCACACACTTTCGCGCACGCCTCGCGCTCTGCAGTGGCGACTAGTTCGCACAAGCGCCAAATAGCCTCCCCGGTCACAACAATCCCAGCCTCCCGCGCTATGCGGATGATGTCTTCGCGGTTCATGCGTCACCCCGTGCGCGAATTGCCCTAGCGCAATCCATGCATCCCTCGTTATATTCCAGCTCGCTCCACGCAGCCGTAACTTGCTCACAAACTGAAGCACACTGTTCTCGCTCAATCTGGATCAGGCGCTCGGCGAACAACTGGAAGTGCGCCTCAATGCCCCAGCTTTGATAGCGCGGAGCAGTCTCAGCAATGAGAATCGCAATTTCATCGCGGGTCATTTCCGATCTCCCGCGATATACCTGTCGAAGTATTCCAGGCTTTGCTCATTCGATGCTTCATACAGCAACTTTTTTCTCTCAAGGTGCCTTCGCGTAGTACAGACAACGCAGCTTTTGCTGCTCGTATACCGGACCACTCCTCCGCAGATCCTACAAGGCTCGCTGGCGTATTTCCTGTGGCCGCGCTCTTTTGCATCCCGATATGAACTCATTCGATGAACTCCAACAACAGTCTCAGTCTTGAGAGGAGTCGGTATTCATGGTCGCGATCCTCTTTCTCCAGACCGCGATGACAAATCCGCTCCTCCGTTCTTAGGATCGCCGCGCGCACCAACGAAGGTGAAGCGCACTTCTCCAACTCATCTGAACTCAGCGATGGTTTTGGCCTGTTCAGACTGCCAGGTCTTCGACCCATGTTTGCCACCCTAGCGGAAAATGGTTTGTCATTCAACCCCTGCCTTCGACGCCTGCCAGAGCATCGTCCACCGACCTGGCTACGACAGCGATCCCGCCATCCGCAGCCAGAGCATCGATGAACGCTTGCTGTTCTTCGGACACTCTGCCGCGAGGCGTTTTGACCTCAATCGCCGTGAAAACCGCGATGTTCGATCCGACCATCTCTGGAGTAACCGTCACGCGCCGCCAGCCGATCAGATCGGCAGAACCTCGGCATAGGCCAGCCTGCAAGGGTCGAGGATTGTGGATCCACATCTCCTGCCCGCGCCGGTGTATCTCTCCGATCCACGCCTGTCCGACGTTGTTCCGGAACAGCGTGACAGTGCGTCCTAAGGCCAGCCTGATGCGTTGCAGCAGTTCAGACTCTGTCACCCGCACCGTTCTCCGAATCTGCATCCGGCCTCAAGGCAGGCATCGCAGAGAGCATATCGAGACAAGCTTCCATCAGGCTCGCGCCGAACCAGAACCGCATGATCATCCCCAGTGGAGATATCTCGCCTGCATGATTCGCAGGAGGTGACCTCGGTAAACTCAGAACGGGATGTCATCGTCTTCTGCCCTCGGCGGTTGAGATGCCTGATGTTCAGCAACCGACTTCGGTTTGAACAGGGATACGATCAGAGAATCGCGGTCGGCGTTACCAGGGACTCCAGCCGGATTGAACGTCCGCTTCAGCATCAGGTAGGGGCCATTGTCCCCCTCCATGACAACCCCGATGTTCTCGTATCGGTTTCTTTGAGTCCCAGTGTTGTCCGTGTATGACCCAGTTTTGACGGCTGCGTCGTAAAGTTTCTTCGCCATTCATTTTCCTCCTACCCAAATTTCCGCGAACGTGCGGCGTGAACATGATAAGCCCAAGCGCGAGGGTTCTTGTAGCGTCTCGCGATTGCAAGATTGATCAACTGATCCAGTGTTTTAGCTCCAGCTTGCTCGCGCTTTTTCTCGCGTTGCTCAAGGTTAGCAATCTCTTCCAGATCACCCTTCTTCTCATCAATTTTGCGAGATTGGATTTCCACTGGCTTTTGACAGACCGGACATTCCCGCAGTCGCGAGGAGAACGCAGCGAAACATTGTTTGCACTGCCTGACTGTGACCGCGGGCGTTTCGCGTTCTGACTTTGGCTTTGGTTGAGAATCAAGCGACCAGGTTCTGATGTCTGCTGGCAGACCGTGTCGAAAGCAGTTTCCAGCATGGTCAAGAATGATCGCTTCTGATTTGCCGGGATATGTCCTCAGCGCGCGCCCAACCTGTTGGAGGTAAAGCGATGTCGATTGAGTAGGTCGCAGCAGGATTGCGGCTTCAATTGCCGGAGCGTCGAATCCTTCGCCAAACAGTTCGACGTTTGAGACCACCTTCACCTCGCCTGATTTGAATCTGGCAAGCGTGCGGTCACGCTCCGATTTCTCGGTGGTGCCATCAAGATGCTCTGCGGTTACTCCAGCCTGTCTGAATGCCTCTACGATGTGATTGGAATGTTTGACAGACGCCGCGAACACGATGGCGCGCTTTCCGGCGCACAGACGCTGGTAATGGGACACGGCGTCGCCAGTGATGGATGGGCGATCCATTGCATCAACAACGTCACTGGTCACATAGTCGCCCGCGCGAGTGGCTGCGCTCGACATGTCCGGTTGGGACGGCGCGAAGAGTCGGTATGGAGACAACATGCCCTCTGAGATCAACGATGCCGTCGTTGGCCCCTGTACCATCTCAGAAAACCATTCGCGCAAGCCGCGTCCATCGAGTCTCGTCGGAGTAGCAGTTAATCCGATATGCAGTGCGCCTGGAAACCTGCTGTAGATTTTTGACCAGGACTCTGACGCGATGTGGTGAGCCTCATCCCACATGATCAGGTCTGGCTCAGGAACGGATTCAATGCGCCTGGTCAACGTCTGGATCCCACAAATCTGCACTGGCGCGCGAGTCTGTGAGAATCCGGCAGAGATAATGCCGTGCTGAACGCCGACCGAATCGAACGTCCGGCTGGACTGCGTGATCAGCTCGCGACGATGAACAACGAACCAGCATGATCTGCCTCGCGTTGATGCTTGGGCCAGCATCCATGCCGCCATGACGGTTTTGCCAGCCCCTGTCGGTGCAACCATCAGAACGGCGCGATTGCCCCCGGCGATGCTGCGGCGCGCGGCATCGACCAGCGTTTTCTGATAGTCACGCAGTTCAAACGTCATGTCAGGTCACGGTGCGTCACGGGCGTTGCAAGGAAGCGCAAAACGTGTTCTCATGGTATGGCAAATGGCTTTACCTTGAATGTCATTTGCGTGAACCACAATGTCTCAGGAGGACATATGAAGCAGGGAATCCACACTGGCATCTCAAATGAGGAGTATCACGCGGGCAGCGCGATCTCCAAGAGCGGACTCGATCTGATTGCTCGATCTCCGCTGCACTACTGGGCGGCAAACCTCGATCCAAATCGGGAACCGCGCGAAGAAACCCCGGCAATGGCGTTTGGCACGGCAGTCCACACCGCGATTTTGGAGCCGGAAACATATCGGGATCGTTATGTGGTGATGCCCAAAGTGGATCGCCGCACCAAGGAAGGCAAAGCGATTGCGGAAGCGTTTGAGGCTCAGGCCGCCGAAAACAACGCTCAACTCATCTCGCAAGTTGATGATGAAAAGATCGACCGCATCATGCACTCAGTCCACGATCATCCTGTTGCGAAGAAGCTTTTGGCGACAGGTATCGCTGAGGTCAGTGCGTATTGGACTGATTCTGAGACGGGTGTCGAATGCCGAGTGCGCCCCGATTGGCTGATTGCGGATCCGCTTGCCATCGTTGACGTTAAGACTACGCAGGATGGCAGCCTAGAAGGTTTCCGCGCTTCCTCTTGGAGGTGGCGCTATCACACACAGGCTGCGTTCTACCTTGATGGCATTGCTGCTGCGACCGGAGAGAGACCAGACAGTTTCATGTTTTTGGTGGTAGAAAAGGACGCTCCCTTCGCAGTGTCTGTTTTCTACGCCGATCCCGAGTTTCTGATCGCTGGTCGAGAGGAATATCGACGCTGCCTCCGAATCTATGCGGAGTGTCTGGCCTCCGGAAAATGGCCGGGATACTCAACTGATATTCGCGCGGTCGGGCTTCCAAAGTGGGCGCTTGTCGGAGGTGCAGAATGAGTACGCTCAAAATTCGGAAAGCGCAGCGAGAGGGCGCGCGAGTTCTGATTGGGTTGGCTGGCGTGTCAGGTTCTGGCAAGACCTACACCGCGCTCCAGGTTGCCTGCGGGCTGGCGCGCGGCAAAGCTAGCAAGGTGGGTATGCTTGATACTGAAAATCGCCGCGGCAGTCTGTACGCGGACATTCTGGGCGAACCGTTCCTGATCGGTGATTTGCTGCCCCCGTTTAGTCCGGAACGGTACGTTGCGGCTATCCGCGAGTTTGCAGACGCTGGCGTGGATGTCTTGGTGGTGGACTCCATGTCACATGAGTGGGAAGGCACGGGAGGCTGCGAGGACATCGCGAACGCCGAGCGGAACTCAGTGGTAGGCTGGAAGCGGGCAAAGTTGCAGCACAAGGCCATGATGCAAGCTCTCCTGCAATGTCCAATGGATGTGATCGTCTGTTTGCGCGCTCGCGAGAAGGTCGATTTCTCTGATCCAAAAGCACCTCGCAGCCTCGGTGTTCAGCCGATCTGTGAGAAGAACTTTCTGTTTGAGATGACCGCGAGCTTGCTTATGGAAGCCTCTGGTGAAAAACAGACGGTGCTGAAATGCCCCGCCGATCTGGTGCCGATTTTGGGTCGAGGACATGGGTTTCTGGGTCAGCAAGACGGCGCGGATCTGCGCGCTTGGATAGATGGGGCGAAGCCCGTGTCGGCGTCGATTACGCGGCACAGGAACGTCCTTGAGGCGGCCTGCGAACAGGGCACTGCTGCGTTGAGGGCAGCCTGGGAGGCCACACCCGCCTCGGTTAAGAAGACACTGGGGCAGGCAACGCTTGAGGCACTGAAAGCCTCTGCATCTGCCTTTGAAAAGTCCGGCAAACCGGATGCTCCGGAGTCTGTGAGCAAATTTGCAGTGGGTGGCGACGATGACGGGTTGTGAGGTTTTGCTCACACCCCAGCAAGTAAGCGAACGCTACGCTGGATCCATTAGCGTTCGCACACTGGCAAATTGGCGAACGCAGGGAGACGGTCCAGCCTACGTGAAAATAGGCGCGAAGGTTTTGTACCGAATGGCCGACATTGAATCTTGGGAGGCTCGCCGTCGCCGTCCAATCGTGTAGAATGCGCGTAACCGGCTGACAGTCCCGGTCACTTTGCCCCGCCTAGTGCGGGGTTTTTTTTGGGTGCCAGCGACCCCGACGCTCCAGCAGGAGGAGAACCTTCGCGCCGGGGCCGCTAGCTATTTTGGGAAACCGTTACGAAGCGTCATCGACAAAATGGCAGTCAACGCGAGTTGGGCAGCCTGGGCTGCATCAACGTCACCGACCAGGTACGAAGCCAGCGCACCAACGATGCCGAGGCTTCCCATCACGTAGGTCTTTTTTCCAGCCAGCATGATTTCTACTCCTTCAGTGTTCTCAACCACTCTGCCACATCGAACGACGGGCACGCTTTCTTCCACTCGTAGTGATCTACGCGCCCGTTCCCGTCGAGATCCGCGTACCAATCCCGGTGTCCGCGCACGATGATGCCAGGCGCGATCTTTCGGTAGTGGCGCACCAATCCTGCCAACCCTTTGATCTGAGCCTCTGTGCGCGTGTCCTGTGGACGTTTCATATCAATGGACATGCCGCCCACATAGCAGATGCCAATGTTGCCGGTGTTGTGATTGGCAACGTGCGCGCCTCGCTCAGAATCTGGCAGTGTGCGATAGGCAAACCCGTCAATCTCAACTACCCAGTGATAGCTCACTTGATTGAACTTGGCTTGATCCCAGGCAGAAATTTGCTGGTGCGTCACCGCTCGACCGGCGGGTGTAGCGGCGCAGTGAATGGTCAGATATTTGATGGGGCCGAGGAGAGCCATTATCGAGGATTCTCGCGACGATCAACCTTGTGGGCTAGGACGGTTCGCAGATCGTTGAACTGCTTGTCGAGGTACTCGCGCAGGCTTTGGACCTCGGTCTTGTGATCTGACTGTTGGCGTTGCAGAAACTCTATTTCGGTTTCTGCCTTTGCAAGGCGTTCGCGCAACGAAACCCAAACAGAAATGCCACCGGCCAACAGAGTGACAAGCGCAATGATGGTGGCAGCCGTGTCACCAGTTATTGTCATGCCACTCCCCCAATGATAGATGGTCTGATTTTCACCACATTTCCATCACCATTCAATGGGATGAAAAATGGTTTTCATCAGGAGATGACAACGTCAATCGATCTGCTGGCTACGTGAGTTCCAGATTGTGACGCGCCATTTCCGAGTGCCGCCCCGCCAACGGTAGCGGAAACCTGGAATGTGTTTGTGGTGGCTGAGATTACGAAGTATCGGGTGCCAGTTACTAGGCCAGATGGCAGCGCGCCGCTCGTTGTGAACGTGACTCCCTGCCCGTTTGAAAATCCATGTGAGGCAGATGTCCATGTGCATGGGTTTGCCGCGCTAGCAGTGGCGGCAACTGGTCCGCGCGCCCAGCTTGGCAATACTCCAGGCGGGCTAGCAATCACAAATCGACGCCTCGGACGATAGTAAACGGTGTGCGTTCCAGACTGCGTTCCGGATGTGGCGATTGCTGCACCACCTGACGTTGCCGCTACGTTGAACGTGTTGGTAGTTGAACCAACAACAAAATAAACCACCTCTGGCAGCAATCCTGTAGGGAGCGCGCCGGTTGTTCTGAACATCACCATAGATCCGTTTGTCAGCCCGTGCGTTGCGAGAGTGACAACGCCTGGCGTAGCTATGCTGATAGTGGGAGTGCCCGTGTTTGTAGATGCGACCGTGCCGGGATCCGACAGCAGATATGAAACACCATCGAGTTTCAACTGGCTCGCCAATCCGGATGTGGTTGTCCACACCATGTCAAAATTGATCCCGTATCCGCCGATTGAGGTTGTGTAGTACGAAATTTCCGCGATCTGGACTGATTGTCGGCTGGATGGCGTGATCACGCCGGAGCCTGGGTTGTAGAAGTGTCCGTATGCATCAACCGCGAAACCGTAGGCTGCATAAGTAAAAAACGAATAGAGTCCTCCCTGCCCGACCGACATTGCATGAGTGCTGGCTGGAAACCCAGAACCTCCACCGATCAACAGTCCAAGGATTCCTGTCATCAGGTGACTCCGGATCCAGAGATTACCCAATCAGTGGTGCCGACCTTCAGAATGGTAGCAAGCCCCCAACCGGCTAAAGTTCTCGCTCCGGTGTTGGTGGTTCCTGCCTGTCTAAGGGTGTCGGTGGTGATCGCAATGTTCTGTGCGCTTGCGGAGTTATTGAAGATGCCGATGGTGGTTCCAATCGGAAACGCAACTGTCGCGTTGGCGGGAATGGTTACTCCGCCAGTGGTGATTGAGATGTGCTTACCTCGATCACTCAGAACTAGTTGGTATGCCGCAGATCGCGCGTTTTGAGGCAGCTCACGGTAGCCAATTGCGTAGGCATTCAAAGACTCGTCTACAACGGTTGATGCGCTTGCAAGACCGCTGATGGTTTTGTTGGTAAGCGTGTCAACGGTATTCCAGCCGATCAGCGTTGTTGTTGCGTTGGGCAACAAAAGCGTTCCGGTTCCGGCTGAAGCAGTCAGTGTATTACCGTTGATCTTGATCACGTTTGGACCAGCGGTATCGATGGTCTTGTTGGTCAACGTGTTGGTAGATGCGGCAGTGATCACAGAGGATCCTGCGAGCTGGAGACCTACCGAGAAGTTTGCGGTGCCAACACTAAAAGTGGTGGTTCCAGTTGGAAGCGCGATAGTTGTACCGACAAAAGTTACGGTGTCCCCTACCGCATCCCCGAACGTGACGTTTCCAGTGAAATTGATTCCGCCCGAAAAAGTCAGGTTGCCACCAATCGCGGTAGCGTTGGCAAACGTCCATGTGGCCGCGTTGACCGTGACGGTGTCAGCAGATGCATTACCGAGGGTGGTGTTTCCTGTGTTGGAAAACGATGTGCAAGTCACGCCTGTAAGCGCGTAGGTAGTTGCCAGTTCGCCCCAAGCAGTTCCGCTCCATTTCTGCCAGCGGTTGAGACCCGTATCCCATTTCACCGCACCAGTTGGCGGGGATGTAATGGTGCCGCTCGAAAACTGAATCGCGCAGTCTGTGTCGCGAGCAGTCGTTTCGGTCAGATAGTTTGCGTATGTCGATGTCAGAGTAGGTTTAGTCCAATCTGCCATATCAGTAGCCTCTTGCTTGCCAGGAAACAGTGCCAGAAATCCGAACACCAGAACTATTGAAAAGAAGTACTTTGAAAGTGGTCGGGTTTGGCACGCTCACAAAATCGTAAATCGCATATGCGGCTGCGGTGCCGCTGGCTGTTACTTGGATAGACGTTACCGATACAAACGACGCGCTGAACGTAACGGTAGTGCCGCCGACATCCGTACTGACTGCCGCTACTGAACCAAAGTCAGACTTTTGTTTGACATCGATGTTTACAGTGATCGACTTGAACTCGACTATGTCATCGCCACCAGCACCGGAAACATCGTAGCGGTAACGGATGTATCGGAACGCTGTCGCAAAGGCGCTTGCCGTACTTGCGTATTCAGTGTACGGCCCGATCAGTGTATGCGTGCCTGATTGAGTACCAGTGGTTGTGATTGCAGCCCCGCCGCTCGTCAGTGCAAGGTTGAAGGTGTTTGCCGCCGCCCCGACAACGTAATACGTTTTGTTCTGAACCAACCCTGTGGGAAGCGCACCAGTAGTTTTAAGCGTGATTGTCTGTCCGTTAGTAAGACCATGCGCGGTCTTGGTGAACACACCTGGGGCAGCGATGGTGACAGTGAATGTGCCTGCCGCGTTTGCAACACCAAGCGTGCTTGTGACGGTTGAGGATCCAAAACCCTGCACGTAGACGGCATTGACCGTGACCCTTGCTGAAGACAACGTAGTTCCGTAGTCAATGACCTCTTCGTAACTGCCTGCCGTTCCTGTAGGCTGAATAAAATATGTGGATCCAGCGGTCACCTGATCTTGTGGAGTTGTCCACGCGCGAGAAGTGAAGTGCGTTTGAACGGTTTCGGTGGTGTCCACCGCCATCCAGAGGCTTCCTGCCGCTAAAGTTGCATTGGTCAAAGCGCCAGAAAATGTTGATGTCTGGTTGAGGAACAGTTGATAGTCGGGAGGCTGCGCCACCGTAGCAGACACGCTCGATTGCGCTCCCACGTTTCCACCAATGTCTACGCCAGCGATCCAGTAGGTGTACGTTGCTGATGCCGTTTCAAATATGGTTGCGAACGTGCCACTGGAAATTCTTCCGACTACGGTTGCGCCTGCCCATGTAGATCCGCGCCGAATTTCAAAGTAGTCAATCGACAGTGTTGAAACAGGGGTGGTCCAACGCAGCAGGACGTTGTTATCGATGACCTGTGAACTCAGCGTGACTGCGGCGGGAGCGGAAATGGTTGTGGTGACCGCAGCCTCGGTCAAAGAGTAATTCCCTGACGTATCGATAGCCCTGATCAGGTATGTCTGAGAAGATCCAAAAATTGCTCCTATCTTGTAACTGGATGCTCTTACCCGCGTGACCAGCGTTGAACTGGCCCAGGAAGCTCCCTCTCTGATTTCGTACTGGTCGAGATCGAGGTCAGCAACTGATTGCCAGCTCAGAACGATTCCGACCCATGGATCGACCGTCGCAGAAAAGCCAGTAACGTCGGCTGGAGGAGCGGTTTTCCCAAGCGTGTTGATCGTTGATGAAACGTAGTTTGCTGATGCCGTACCAAACACGCCGATGGCAGTGACTCGGACTTCGTATTTACCAATCGTTGTGTTCAGAATCTCAAAGTCGAGCGATCCGGTTTCATCGACAGTGAAGTTGTTGTCATTCAGACGCCACTCAACACGATAGCGTGTGGCGTTCGCCGCAGCAGGCCAGGTACAGGTTACTTTCGCTCGCACATCTGCCTGGTATCGGTAAAGGCTTTCTGAAAGCGTGACACCAGAGACAACATCCGGAATGGGAGACAGCGAGGAATACGTGCGCGGTTCAAGGACGATGTCGTTTTCGATGGCATCATACTTGTCGGGACGGTGCGACACGGCGACGATTTCATGCTCGCCGTTTTCGTTTTCGACCATCGACAGTACGCGGAACGTCTGAGCCTCAAGCGCGGGAGAAGATGCCACCCAAACCGCTGGAGATAACGGAAGCGGCGAGAGTGCGGTCTGTAACGTGATCACATTGCCAGAGACTGAGCTAATCAGTTTCTGTTGAATGTTGCCGTCAGGGCCTATGACATAGAAATCACCACCACTGCTCACGCCGCCAACTGCGAGAGAGTCAACCGTGACAGTGGTCGATGTCGCCGAAATGATCCGGCCACCGAGACGATTTCCGGCTCGGAACTGATCGGCTACCTTGATCACATCACCAGGTCGGCAGAATGCAGACTCCAAACCCGTTTTGAACGAAACAACTTCAGTCTCGTACCGCTCGGTGTACAGTAGCCACTTTCCAACACGGTGAGCCTGACCGCGCGATGTGCAGCCGAATGCAACTATCTGGGTTTCAATGACACCGTAGCGCGCGATTCCAATGGTGTCCTCAACGTACTCGATTTTCTGTCGGTACATGTCATCAGGATCATTCCAAGTAACCAAGGCAACAGTGTGGCGAGCCTTTGCGCTAGTGCCCTGGTACTCAAAGTTTCCACCAATGACGTTTGCGTTGGTGAACAGGAATACGGGGTCTTTTGGAGCGTCTTGAACCGCAGTGACTACTCCGGTTCCCCAGTACACCATGCCCCGAAATGCGCTGGAGAAATCCTGCAACAGTTTGAATGCTTCCTGCCGAGTGTTGATCCACATGTTGCATGAGAATCGCGGCTCGGTTCCGCCAAATCCATCATCGACGATTTCATCGCAATACTGGCCGATCTGATACAGCGACCATTTGTCGATCTGAGATGCATCGATGTACTTGCCGCATCCGTAGCGATCAGTAGTGAGCAGATCGTAAAAGCACCATGCCGGATTGTTGCTCCACGCAATTTGGAAAGTTCCGTTCCATGGACCGGAGTAAGACAACGATCCGTTTGCGTTCACTGTCGCATTCGACGGTATTCGGATCTTCAGCAATTTAACGTCATATCCGCGGCGCGGTATGGCTCGAAATTGCGATGCGTTGATCTTCAGAGCAATCAGTGCTGAGTTTGGATATCTCAGCTTCGCATCAATCACCTGGGTGTAGGATTGAAAAAACGTCTTGTTGTTCAGTTGAGTCTGCGTCGAATCTGCCGTGATCCTTCGTACTCTGATGTCTCTCGAGGATCCTGTTGGCAGTGGGATCCGAAACTGCCGCTCGTATGCGCTTGCCGATTTTCCGTTGATGGTCTGATTGATCTTTGTGATCCATCCACCACCGTCGATCTGGATGTCGATTGCAAACTGAACAGATGTCCCTCCAAGGTTGCCCTCCGGAGACAGATACGTGAGCGCAGGAAACTGAACCGTCACAACCACACTGGAGATGTTTGGGTTGGTGATCGTTCGCACCACAGGGCCAGTGGAGACCTTCACCTCAACCGCGACTACGGTTTCATTGGCGACCTGGTCAAATCCCGCGATGGTGCTTTGCGTCTGCGTTCCGTTGACAGTCGAATACTGGACGCCCGTGAAATTCGCGGAGCCATCAGGGTTTTCGATTGGCACATCATCCAGATAAATGGACTTCAACCCATTTACCAATCCCTCAATCTCACCTTCACAGATCAGATCCAAGACCTGTGCATACGCAGTAGATTTGAGCGTGTCCGCTTGCTCTGTCAGGCCACCGCCGGATCCGCCCGATTTTCCGCCACCAGATCCTGATATGACTTCCATCAGCGGAACCCGCCCATGAAGAAATCAATCGGGTAAACCGGATCAGGGGTTCCATCAATGCTAACCGCAGCACTGATCACGGCGCTACCGACGATCATGCGCCCGTAGCCCAACGGAACCGCACTGCCCTGTACAGTGGTGTTGATCGGCCCATCGAAATACTGGTTTTCCTTTTTCTCACCAGAGTCCCCCGATTTTGGGGTGGGTGCAAGCATTTGAGCTACACCTGACAAGGTAAGGCCAACACCTATCCAGAACACGGTTGATGCAGAGAAAATCACAACCTCACCGGCCTTGATCACTGGGATCAATTCCGGCTGCATGATTGCGAGTGCAATCAGTGCTGCTCCAACGATGATTCGACCTACCTTTCCTCCACCGTGAATCACCGGGACAATGGAGAACTCACGGCTCATTGGGTACTTCAGTTCATCCTCGGTTATCTCAGCATCGTCTACCAGGCACTGATAGCCCAAAACCGTTTCCTGCATCAAATGCTCTCTGAAGCCCCTGCAATTGGCACTTATCGCCCGAATCGCTTCCGCAGGATCCCGAACATCCAGCTCATGGATGTATCCGAAACGCTTGCCAAGTTCACCATGAAGTCGGACGGTTCGCATGTCTCACAATCCGGACAGTGTGCTTTTGAATCCAGCCACCATAAACATCGCGGCTGGACAATCGGTTCTCGGCATGATGCAACACAAGACCTCCCCCGATCATCACACCAACGTGATTTGGAAAAGGCGAATCCCCGGTTTGGCAGAGGATCACATCACCAATCTCAATTTTCGCACCATCTGGGATGTCGCGAAACCCTGCTGCATGGACGTTATCACCCAGGATGTCGATCCCATCTTTCCAGAAGTTGGGCCACCGAGGAACAGAAATCAGTTCGATACCCCAGGTCCGCAAATACCAATCGCGAACCAGTGTCCAGCAGTCGAGCGCATTCCACGCATGAACCCTGCCTACCAGAGGCGCCTGGAATCCGCATGGAGCGATCTCAGACCATTCCGCTGTAGGCAGCCCCACTATGTGCCACCGCACGCCTGTGGCCTCGCAGGAAGCCCTGTCAGCATCAGATGCTGTCGGAGGTAGATTGATGTGTGAGTGGAAAACTCCGACCACCTCTCCTGCTCGCTCGGCTTCCGCATAGTCGGTAGGAGACAGGATGAACTGGTCCGCAGCCAACATCGAGATGTTTCGGCATTTCCAAAACCGTTCTCGGCCCCGGACAACAACGATGAGACCGCAGGCTTCGCGCGGAAACTGCTCCTGTGCCCAGGCTAGTGCTGCTGCTCTGGTGTCATCGTTCACAGTCGCAGCAGGCCCGCAGCCGGGAACCCACCAAATGGAAGTTCACCGAATCCGAACCGCGCGCGGCAGGAAGACAACCTTTTACCGCAAACATCCGATGCGATGATCGTTGTCGGTTGATCGTTGGTGTCAAACAACTGGGTGATATCGAGCGTTCCAGATCCTGTAACGGTAGCGGCTACCGTGACCGTAAAGGTGCTGGACGTTGGAGCTGTCACCACCATGTATTGACCATCTCCTGTTCCACCGGACAGATTTAGATAGACGGCATCTCCAACTGCCAGACCGTGATTGGTCACGGTAGCAGTAAGGGTGGTGCTGGTAATCGAATATGTTCCTGATCCAAGAGAGTTGCCTGTCCAGTTGCACTCGGGGCCTTTGTAGGTCCAGGGGCAGTAATTCTGGATAACTTGTCGACGCGGCAGACCGACACCTGTCAGATCGAGCGCGGCACTCAGTTCAAATTCAACCTCAATGCGGTTTTCATTGGCCTTCCGATCAACGTAGAAAACGTCCCGAGCGAACTCCGCAGTTGGGTCTGCCGTTGGATTTCTAGAAAACGATGATCCGAGAACTGGTTGATAGGTTGATGGTGGAGTGTTTGTTTCTACTTGTGGACCCCAAATATAGACGCCAGATCCTACCTGACCGGCGTAACTTTGAGTCAATCCAGAAACCAATTGAATTCTTGCGTAAGGAATGTCCGTTCCTAACCCCAAATCAACAGTAACGTAGCATCTCCACCAACCGTTTCCGGCATCAGTCATGCCAAATCCAAGCAACGTGCTTGTGATGGTTCCTGAGATTGTTCCATTTACAAGATCAAAACTAGCCCCAGTGCCAACTCCGGTTTTTGTTACAACCTGCAACCTAACATTCCGTTCAGCACGTTTTGCGTAACAACTAAACGTAACATCTGAACCTTCCGCTAGTGATCCTCCAAACAACTGTCTTATTGATCTTGTGACTGTGGCGGTGTCATTTTCAATAAGTTTGGCAACGTCGCTTGTGCCTAATGGCGAGTATTGCTCTGTTACGTTTTCAGTAACTGCAACAGATGAACTACCAAGCAACCAAACTGTATTAAGGCCGATGCTTTCTGTGTGGACAAGCAAATTTCGCTGAGTCTGGAAATTCACTTCATCCAAAAACTTCTGGAGAGTTCTGATGCGCGTGAACTTGCAACCGATAAGATCGTCATATGTCAGAACTAGCGCACTGATGGTGCCTAAAGCGTTTCCCACCGTGACTTTCGGGCGCGGAAGCTGGCCTTTACCGTTCCACTCAAAACCGGAAGCTTCGATTGGGAACGCTGAGTAAGTCTGGCCCGCCCAGACGATATCGTTGGTCAGTCCGTTTTTGCCAGAATGGAAACGGTAAATCTCTCCACCGATGTTGCTGGAGTCTAGCTCATACAACTCAATGATCGATGATGGCGAGAGCTTCTGAATTTCGCCCGCGACAACATCGTTACCAAAGTTGTCGAGGAGCGCAGCCAGAATAATCAGCATGACACATCAACTGTAGAACAGTTGACCGATGACATCGTTGGCTGCCAACACAGTGGTGTCAGCATCTGCCGCGGCCCCCGTAGTAGCCAACGCGATGCCAGCAGCATAGTGAACGCCAATTGTGGTTGACCAGGTCACTGAGCTATTTGGCGGAATGGCGATAGTGTCAGTGATCGCAGTGGTGCCAACGGTGGGAGCAGCAGCACTGTTGTAGAGCTTCACGTACTTGTATGCAGCAGTTGTGTTTGAGAACTGCCACCCATACACGCGACCAGCAGTTGCCTTTACTGAGGTTGCGTTTGTTGTTGCCGCAGAAACCAATCGGAACCGCGACATTGCGTTCGTAGCGATTGTGCGAACAGCGTTAGACACATCACCGATAAGCGCGGCAGATGCAAGCAAGGCAGTAGACGGTATAAATGGAGCAGGCTCAAACGGATTTGGACTTGGAGCCAAGATCCAGTTTGCGGTGCCGCTGGTGTATGCGGAACACCGAACTCTAAATTGGCTAAATCCTGAGATGTTTGCTCGCCAGGCGCGAGTTTGGTTTGTTAACGCGCCTGATGTAGTTTCACCTGTGTTACTGTCGCTCCGAACGGCAGTGATGAAAAACCAGTTTGTACTATCATTACTGACCTCAAAAGCGAAAGTGGCGACATAAGTTCCCACCACCATAAATGCGATGGAAGACGCATCCTCAAGGCCAGTTACGGTAAGCGACGCTGCGCTGGCGAGAGATGCGGATGTCTGAGCGATAGGGTTGCCTAACGCGACCGTTTGAACATCAACCGTAGTCGCATTTTTGGTGCGAGTGTAGGTGTCGAGGACAACACTCTGTAGGGTTGTCGGAAGCGTGATGTTGCTCATGGTTCAAAGACCTGTTCAAACTTGCAAATGACCGTGTTCAGATTGTATCTGTTTTTGACTCGGTTCCATGATCGGCAGACATATTTTCCAGATATGCCGTTCACATCAACCCAATCAAACGCCAGAACGCCACCTTGTGACTCAAGGAACGTGATGATCGCTGTCGTTTCGGCATCTGTCCTGAGCGTGAACCTGAGATCCCACATCTTGGGGAGATTGTTGATTCCCGATCCCAGGCGTTGCTCGTAACCGTCTCCGAACTTCGCGGTGCGGACAACAGGCGTTACCTCAACAGAGGCGTCCCAATCTGCTGTGTAAGTGAAGGTTGCCATCAGGCCGCCAACAGGCCGCCAGGCCGCTTCTGAGCCAGAAGTTCCTGGCGAACGACGTTCGCGATTGCTTTGCCAAGATCCTTCGCTCCGGCTCCATCAGACTGCATCTTGCTTCCACCGTTTTCGACACTGACATTGACGGTGACATTCTGAGTGCCACCGCCAGCAGATTCAACGCCCAACCGGCCGTTCGACAAGCGTCTCAGAGGCATGATTGCCTCCGGGCCTGCCTCACCCATCACGCCCAACCCGCCGGAGTGTCTGAACGCTGTTGGCGAGGACACAACCCCACCAGAAGCAAAGCGTTGCAGTGTGCCGCCGGAAGAAAATGCTGCGCCATCCGCCGCAGGGAACCAACTCTGGCCTTTCATCCACGCCATTAGTGGAGCCATGATCGCCTGCTGAATGGCGATGCGAGCAAGATCAGAAATGATGGATCGTGCCAGATCGCTGAACGAAAGCTTGCCGGTCATAACAAAATTGACTAGGGCATCTTCTGCTCCTTGGAATGCCCGCGTGAAGGCGTTTTTCATCGCGCCAGCAACGTCTTGTATCTGGTCGAAGTACTCCTGTAGACCGGCTTTTGCTCCGACCATCCAATTACCCTGTGCAGCGTCCAGTTCGCTCAGAGCTTGATCAAAGTCCTTCATGGCTTGGGCGCGATCTTGTGCCAAATCTGCCATAAGATTCTGGAGATCCGAATTTGCCATCCCAGCCCGAATCGCCTCGCGCCGCGCCGATTCGATTGCTTTATCGAGCGACTGTGCAAACTCTGCTCTCTCAACGTCTTTCTTGCCTCCACCCATGATCGCGATGCGTTGTTGTTGAACGTCTCTCACGCGATTGCTCGCGGATTCGCGAAAGCTTTCCCGCATCATTACCGACTTTCCGGCGGCAGCCAGGTCGTTGTATGACTGCGTCAGCCTGTCTGCCTCGCGCGCTCTATCAAGATATGCCTTCTTCTGGTCAGCAGTTGCGTTGCGGAACTCGCCTTCCGTAGTGTCGAATAGCGCCATTGCCTCACGGGATGAATCTACAGCTTCACCGTACTGGTTGAAGTACTGAATCTTGAACCGCAGCTTTGCAATGTCTTTGTCGAGAGAGGTGATCTCCTCACTCATTTTTTTGGCTTCGTTAAGCCTCTCAATCGCTGCCGTGTATTTGTCTGTGAGTTGAGCTGCCGCCATCAAGTCTGCTTTTTCTTTTGCAGATGCTTGTGCGTACTTTCCTTGAGTGGTCTCGTACTCCATCAAGGCCGCCTGGGACTTGCCTACTGCATCTCCCATCGAACTCCAGTTGTCGATCTGGTTCTTCAGTTGGGCATTGGATGCTCCCATGGACTGAAGTTGTGAGGAAATCGAACTCGATAGGTTTTTAGCTTCAGTTGCGGCTTTGTTGCTTTGCTTTTGCGCTTCCTGAGCGTCATACAGAGCAAATGCTTGTTGTCTTACCCTTTCTGTGTATTCCGTTGCCTTAACAATTAAATTTCCATCTGCATCAAACGAAACCAATTTTGCTTCGTTAAGCTTTTCAATTGAAAAGCGATATCTTTCAGACATTCCTACCAACGCAGTCTGTAACTGCATCCCGCGAATTGCGCCTTGAGCTTCGGCAAATTTTGGGCCGTCCTTTACGGCACCACCAGTGCTTTCGTCAAAAAGCAAACCTAATGCTTGCGCGCGTGTCCTTTGTGCTTCGGTTAATTTTCCCGTAGCCATCGCTACGCCAAGTTGAGATTTTTCAAGTTCGCGCTGAGTTCCAATCAGCCTTGTGAACAATTCGTTTGTATCGCCAATGTAAGATTTTAGAGCGGGGTACTTTTCAGTAAGCTTTTCTATTGCCGCCTTGTACCCCAGGATGTCCGGCGCTCCGCTTGCAACAGATTGCTGAAATTGTCTTTGTGCTTCAGCTAACCCTTTTTCTGCTTCAGAACCATCCGCGCCGACACTTAATCCAGACCGTTGGGCTGTTACAGGAGAAAACAACGATTCTGCTTGTGAGCGGGCCTGAGCGGCAGCAAGTTCGTTGGTTTTTAGTGCCGCCACCGCTAACAGTCGATTGTGTTCAACCAACGCTCTATCTTGAGAAATAATTTTCCCAGTAGTCATGTCGATCACATTCGACATGCTTTGCTGCGATTCCGACAGCGCAGATGCTGCCTTTTCTGATTTGCTTGCTCCGCTTGCAAAATATCCAAACGCCAATGCGGCAGCAGTAATTGCCCACCCTACTGGTCCAGCCGACAATCCAAGTAATTTTGTGGCCGAATTCAAAGCTAAGGTAGCGTTAACAGCAAGCGTCGTTTTCAAACCGTAAAGGTTGATTGAAAATTGCAGCGCCCAAATTGCCGTGTTGAGAAAAGTTGCTGCCGCCGCTACTGCTCGAAAAATCAACAACGCGGACAACGCCTGTGCAAGCATAACTACAGAGCGTTTCAAAAAATCTGCATTGTTTGTAAGCACCATAATTGCGCTAGAAGCAAAATCAAGCGCAGCCTTGATGGTGTCTACCGCTAGAACAGATGTCTTAAAGTCAAACCAAGCGTTTTTCAGTTTCCCCAAAGATTGCGCTGCGCTGTTTAACGTCGCCGGATCAATTCCGTCGCCAATTTTGCGAAGCGCAGTAAAAAACTGTTCCGCAGAAACCTTGCCTTCCTTCATTTGCTCCATCAAAGCTTTGGAGGACAGTCCAAGAGCAATCGCAACCTGCTCGCGAATACCTGCAAGGTTTTCCGCCAATTGACCGGAAAGTTCTTCGGTCATCAACTGGCCTTTTGATGAGACCTGGGCCAGCGCGTAGTAAACGCGGTTTGCTCCATCCGCAGACAATTTGTTTGCCAAGATGATTTTTGATGAGGCCTCGAGGTTCTTGTTTACCATCTCAGCGGTGTTGCCGCTCATCTTCAGCGCAGAGGTAAACCGAACAGCCGAACCAAGAGCCTCATCCTGAGCAATGCCAAGAGTCCTAAATGTCTTCCGCAACTGCTCAAGCTGAAGCGTAGACGCCGCGCCAAAACCTATTGAAAGTTGTTTTTGGTAGGCATCAATCTGAATAGTGACGCGAGCAAATTCAGCGATTACGTTAGCAAGTGAAAATCCGGCCAATCCGCCCATAAGCGCGTTCATGGACCGGCTAAGTCCATTCATCTGCTTGTTGACGGTATCGGCGTTTTTGCCGATGGTGTTCAGCTTGCTGCCGAACCGATCAAAAGACTCAGTGCCGGTGACGCTGCCAGAGAGAATGGCTCTTACGTTAAAAACATCAAGAGCCATTGGCCTTATCCTCGCTGATGGCAGACAGTGCGGATCTCTCCATGACGATGATGCAGTCCATCATCTCTTTTTGATCTTCCACCTCGTAGAGCTGGAACATCCACTTGGCTGCGACATAGTCCAACCCGATCAGTCCACCAAAACTGGTGCGCCATTGGGTTTGCAGTCGAAGCCACATCTCGACTGCGGGCCAGTTCTCATCCCAGACTTCAAAATCCTCTGAAGCCTGGGCTTTCTCCATCTCCCGAATCACATCCTCGGGAGCGTTGAGTCTGCGGAGGTCATCGATTGCCTCACGCAGCGAGTCGCTGCCTCTGGCCCAGTAACGGGCAGCGTCCTCTAGTTTTTTCTCTTCGCACCAGACAGGGATTCCATCCATGCCTTGATGACCGCAGCGGCGACCAGTTGCAAACCGAGCAGATCCGCTTTGGCCTTTTCAGAATACGGAATGTCTTCGCCATTTTCCGTAATGCCCTTCCAGCCGATCATCACCTCGCCTGCAACCTCCACATCTCGCAGTTGACCAGCAACTGCTTCAGACATGATTGACTCAATGCGAGTCTGATTCAGCCTGCGGAATTCGGCATCGAAGGTGTGCTTCTCAAACCGTCCTCCATCCGCAGGCAGTTCCACCACAACCGGCCAGGAGTAACTAGCCGTTTGTTTGATTGCAAATCCCATGTTTCCTCCTGAGAAACATCACCGAGCAGTGAAATAAAACTCGTCGTTCCCCAACGTAGTCGGAATCAGAACAAACGGCAGCGACATCATAACAATGCCGTCCATGTCCGAATAGGTCGGATTCTGGATGTCCACGGTGGTGTATGCACCGATATCGACAATGGATCCGGCAGTTGCTCCATGGACCAGCGACATTGATCCGTTGGTCGTTCCAAGTGCCGTAGCGAAAAAGTCTTTTGCATACGTGCCAGTGGAAATGGTCGGTGCTTCAAAAACAGTCGTTCCGGCAGCTTTCCTGTCGGTCAGGATGACGCTTTCTGAGTTGACCAGGTTACGGTGAACAACCTCGTTGTTGAGGTTTACAGAAAACTCAGACATCACCGCTGCAAGGCCAAAGAAACTGAAGCTAGGCGTGTTCCCATCATTCACCGCGGTCGGAGTCCGGAATCCCGTGTAGGTCGCAGACAGGTTAGTGGAATCGACCACCGCGCTGTAGACGCCGGTCATGGTAAATTTCGCTACCGGAAGCGACTTCGCATTTACGGTAAATTCTACGTTGCCGCGCGCCCCGAGGATTTTGTGAAGCGGAGAACTCGATTGCACCGAATCTTGCAATTGAGCGTACATCGTCACCGATTCAAACGCAGAACTGATGGGTCGATACGCAACGCCAGGGCCAATAGAATAGGCAGATGCCGCTGCGGGTGACGTTGCAAAGTTTGGGCTGACCGTTGCGATCTTCGTAGTGCCATCGTAGGCAACAATGGTCGAAGAGGATCCGGCGCCGGTGCCAGATGTAATAGACACCGGGAGTCCAACGTAAAGGTTGGTTACCGCGCTTGCGCCAGCAGCAAGCGTAATCGTGCTTACAGATCCCGCCTGGGCGGAACCAGTTACCGCTGCGGCAGTGACAGTCTCCGCAAGTCCGCAAGCGCGCAAGAGCGGTCCGTAAGCCGGAGCTATACCCGCCGTGCCCGAGGATTGAAGCTCAACCTCAAACGACAGACCGACCTTCTGAGCTGCAATGATCTGATCGTAGTTCCCGAAATATGGCCGAACCAGATCGCGCGAGACAATTTCAGCGTCGAGCGGTGTGATGTCCATGTTGCGAATCAACATGGCGTTCGCAGCCACAGGGCTGGAATCTACACCGTAGGTCGTTTCGATTTTTGCCAACAGGATTCGGCGGCGGGACAGAAGTGCCATTTGAGTTACTCCTCAACGGTAGGTTCGATTACGGTCGGATCAGGATTGGGGAGAACAACGTCTTCCGCAGCCTGGGTGCGCTCAACAAGCTCGCGCTCACCCGTTACGGGGTTGAGGATGTAGCTGCCGCCCATGTCCCAAAATTTGTCAACGCTCATGGTTCACTCCTGCGTCAAATCTTGAAGAGCGGTGCGGTAAAGCACCATGAAGTCATAAGTGATCATTCCGGTTGGAACATCACTCTCAACAAACTCCCATGCCGTCGATGTAGGCTGAACGTCATAGGCTAAACCGCCGAGCGTCAGATCCGCAGTCATCTTGGTATGGATCGCTTGCAGAATCGAATCTGCCGCCTGGTCAGGTATCGATGCCCGGACTATAACCGAGACGCGAACCGTGAGCATCCAATCAAGTTTGGGAATGACTGGCTGACTTGCCGAATCTTGCACAGGCTCAACAATGACGGCAGGGGTTTCCCCGCGAGCCATAGGAGTAACTCTGCTGCGGTAAACAGGCGCGCCGATAGAGGGAGCAGACGCAAGTCTGGTCGCAATGTCGGCTAGGATCAATTCGCGCCTGGTTGTCATGGCATCTCAAAAGAATTGGAAAAATGAGGACTGTGACGCGGAGAAAAGCCCCGCAGAAGCAAGCAGTCCATCAGCACCTTCGATGATATTTGCCGACCCCTTGAGGGTCAACGTCGAGGAAAAGAGGATATTGTCGCCAGCCTCGGAAATTGCGACAGCGCCGCGATTTGGCAAAACCGAGATTGAACCTAGTGTGTCGGACGATTCCGTTATGCTCAGAAGGCCAGTAATCGGAATCGCGCCAAGATTAGATACTGCCGAGAGAGTGTCAGACGCCTCGGTTACACTAAAAACCCCGGTGATCGGGGCCGCCCCAAGACTTGATGCCGCTGAGAGACTGTCTGAAGCCTCCGTTACACTGAAAACTCCAGTGATCGGAGCCGCGCCGAGCGTTGAGACACTAGACAATGTGTCTGACGCCTCACTGATGGAACCCTGGCCGATTATTGCAAGCGAGGCGGATCCGGATGCCGTGTCGGCTGACTCGGTTGCAGCCAGGAACGCCGACAGCGTGATGCTCGATGCCGAAACAACCGTGTCAGACGCCTCTGTGGCGCTCAGCGACGCACTGATGTTCTGGCTGGAACTTCCTAGCGCACTCAGCGTGTCATCAGCCTCTGTGGCCGCCAGAGACGCTTGAATTGTGGTCGCAGAGGAACTGGTTACAGTGTCTGCCGACTCGGTCTGTGCAAGTGCAGCCGAAATGGCGACAGATGATGCAGATGCTACAGAGTCAAACGCTTCAGTCAGGCTAGCAGAGGCTTTGATCGCCAGGTTTAATGTCGATCCGACAGAGTCAGATGCTTCAGAAATGGCGGCAGAGGCATTAAGTGCTAGAGCAGATGATGCAGATACGGTGTCAGCAGACTCTGTGATCGTTGCCGCAGCAGAAATGAAAATCGCTGAAACGGATGCAACTGAATCTGAAGCTTCCGTTGCAGAAAGCGATCCGGAGATGCCGGATCCAGATGCTGCCGATTGTAGGAGCAGCAGCAGGGACATGGATTAGCGCCTGCGCGGATTGAAAGAATTTAAAGGGTCGTGCTGCGGGATCGGTCGGCGGTTCGCAGAAACAACGGCGTTCACAGTTGCCTGACGATTGTTTGTGATGATTGTTCCGCCGTTCCGCAGAGATATACCCATCGGGTTTACAAGATCAAGATCCCAGATTACGTGCGTGATGCCGTTGTTGGACTGAGTTCCGCTACCCAAAAACGTCGGAAACTGTCCCGCCCAAATTGGCAAGACCACTTGCTCAAACGCTCTTCGCTCAGAATCGACGCCGATTGATCCGTTTGTGTTGTCCAGAAATGCGTTTGCGGCGGTCCCCACAAAATAATCGAAACGACCGATGTCACCTTGAAACGCGACCGTTCCAGATGCTCCGACGTTTCCGACCGTTGGTATCGTGCTGCTTGTTGCGTTACCGCTTCCCGCCGCGGTCTGGTTTACAGTGACCGGGGTTGGAATGTTAGTACCAATTGAGCGCCAAACCTTCCAGTTTGTGACAGGCCCAGTGTTGAAGTTGTTCATTAAGAAGGCAATGAAATGCCACTCGCCCACTACTAGATTGAGACCACTCGTTGTGTGCTGAGTGTCCGTCGTGCGATCAAAAAAAAGATCAACTTCGCTTGTTGTGCTTGCTATCACTGCCCTGTGACTTGTGCCAACGCTCCACAAACCACGCCCCGCCGTTAAGGTGGTCGGGAGCCACCAACCCGCGATCAGCCCCGATCGTTGAGTCGCGCCCCACGGGCTGACGGATTCGGTCCACGTCAGGTCATCGCCAGTCGTTCCGCCGAACGTGTACGACATCAGTTGCGCTCGACATATACGACCAGTTGCAGCACCTCGCCCGAGGCGTTGGTGAAACCATTTCGCGTTATCAGCGTTGCATAAAGCGAGGTTCCGCCGGAGCAATAATATGGAACTGCAAGGTTGTAGGCTTGCGCTATGCGGCTTAAACCTAAGTCGTATGATCCCGCGAGCGGAATAACCGCAACAGACTCTAAAATATCCGCGTCAGCACTAAGACTGAACGGGTTGTTGTCTCCTGCAAGCGTTACCGTTGCATTGTCAAAAAATACAACGTCAAAAGACCCCATTGCGTCGTTGTAACCCTGCAAGCTGACACCCACTATGGTGCCGTTTCCGCCGCTGATACGGGATGCGTTTGCCAGCGTGCAGAGCGTTCCGACTTGATCACCGGCAATGTATGCCGTAGTGCTGGTGCCCGAAACTGCAACGGAAATGCGCTGCAAATCCCGACGCGAAAGCGTATTCATGTTCCCGGTGGAGTCCACCGAGATTGCCGAGTAGTCGCCGTCAACGGTCGAGCCTGAGTTGTGGTTGCGAACGCCGAGAATCAGAACGCCCGTGTCGCCGTCAACGTGCGCGGTGTCCTCGGCCTTACCTAAATGCGTTGGACCAGTACCCGGAACTATTCTAGTAACGTCAACATCCAGCCCATTGGTGATGTCGCCGCGATTCCGATCCCAGGTAGTCCCATTGAACACGTAGTTGCGCGAGGAAGTGTGGAGTGAATTGACTCCGTTGTTTTCTGCGTCAGATTGCGCGCTATCAATCGCAATGTTTTGCGACCCATCACCGATGGTGACAGAACCTACCACTCGCGTGACATCGACCTTGAGACCGTTGGCGGCAGTGACCGTTGCCACATCTGATGCGGTAGAAGGATCACCAATCACCATGACCTGGCGATGCTCATCAACGCCAGCTCCAACCGTCCTGGTGTCGATTTTTGTGCCTGAGCCAGCGGTGATGCTTACATCTGAATCGGCCATGTTTTACGCATTCCCGGCAGTAAGCGTGAACGTCGTGACGGTGAATGACTGACCAACAGCAAAAACTGTGTTGTCCACCGTCATGTCACCACCACCACCAGTGGCAGTTACCGTGCCTTGGATGTGGCATGTGGTGCCGCCGGAATCGTAAATCCGGAAGTGCCCAGCCGTGCCAGCAGCATCAGCACTGGCATCTTGCCAGGTGCCAAGCAGTGTTTTGGTGCCGCCGCTTGCGGCGTTCATCCAATCGGATGGAAGGTTCACAGTTGCCAGAACAGTGCCAGAGTCTGCCGTCGCACAAGTAGCCGGAACGGTGCCAGAACGAATTCGCAGAATTGCAGACGTACCCGTAGCAGTTTCGACTGCATCAAGCTTCGCGTTGCGAACAGAAACAGAGTATTGCAGTGCCATTTTTCACCTCAAGTTTGAGTGACTGCCGCCACCAGATACCATTTTATCCCGAATCCATCAAAGATGAACCCGAGGTGTGTTCGTTTTCCAGCCGTAGTAGATGTGGGGAGAGGAATTCCTCCTGCGGCATAAGCAGTTCCCCAGGACAAAGATCGAGCGGATCCGTTGTCGAGTATGCGAATGATCAATCGCTGCCCGTTAACCGGGGTTCCGGTTGGATTTGCAAAGGAAACTGCGGATGCCAATGCATCAATGCTGATGAAATCGAACTGATCAATATCGGGCGCGACGGTAGTGGCGGTAGTGATGGAACTGATTCGCAGGCCGCCCGCTGGCCCTTGAGGTCCAGTGGTGACCACTTGAACGGTAGATGGCTGCGCCGACGATTGAACGACAACCTGGTTTTCAGTGGTCGTTACGGAAACCGTTGCGACGGTTTGCGAAACCGTCACTGAACTCATGTGGTATATCCGAGCGCCAGCGTTGCCGCGCCGCGCAGCCAGTAATCCCGAGTTCCGTCTGGATTGGTAACCAGCAGATCCCACACGCCTGACGCGCCCAGCAGAGCGGTAACCGTATATGCCAGACTGAGTTTGAACTGCCCGTTGGGACGATCAACCCATGTGACAGTGAAGTCGGAAAGTTTTCTGCCCTTGCCTTCTGTCCACAGCTCCGCGTCTACCGTGTAGGAGTTCATGTTCAGATTCACACCAGCGGAATCTTTGAACTGAAACTGCATGGAGAACGTCGCGTTTTGCGGAAGCTCAATATCGAGGCTGGCAGGAGTGATCATGTCTTGCTTACCAGTAGTTCGCAAAACAGACCATCGTCAATCATGCGGGCGTCGCGCACTGCATACGCAAGTCCACTGATCGTGAGCGCATCACCGTAGACAGGCATTCCCGCGCTCGGTGTTTTGATCGTGAGAATGTAGTTGTTCGTCAAAACCATTCCCTCCGCGACAACATTCGTTGGCGCATCAAAAATGCCTTTGACGGTCAACCCACCGACAACAGCAGTGACACCAAAATCAGACAGGAACTGGTCGAGATCATTCAGCCCCAGCATCTGCTGACTTCCGCTTTTTTGCAGGAGGTGGAACGGTTTCGATCATATGTGCGACCGCCGCGGCCTGCACATCATCCAGATCGATAACATCACCAGGCATGTGAATGACATCGCCAATTTTCGGATAGAAGTGTTCGCGGACGCGAAACTGCGCCATAAGGCCCCCTCAAAAGAAAAGGCGGCGCGGATGTTACTCCGCGCCGCTGATCATCAGGTCGCGAGGATGTCGGTGATCGCTGCAAACGATTCGGGATGCCGAACTGCGATATCGCAGGTCTGCATGGCGCGAATGTCCACCGAGCCAGCGGTGTAGCCAGAACCGTAGGGGTTTGGCAGGATTTCAAGACCGCCCCACATCCCAATGACCAACTGGCTGAAGTCGCCATAGAGCAACGCGGAGCAAACGGCGCCAGAAGTTCCCTTGACCAGGTTCGACGGCACCTGGTTACTGCGCGCACAGGGGAAACCGTTAAGGTTTCCAGCAGTGCCAAGCGTGCCATTGAAGCGGTCAGTGGTCCAAATGTAGTCGGCCTGAGCCGACTTCAGTTGTTTGAGGGCCGCGATGACTTTGGCGTTGGTCAGGTAATACATGTTGCCGCTCAAGGCGTTGGCAACATCCACTGCGCGCTCCAGCAGGAAAATTTGATCCAAGCCGGTGGTGCCGCTGGTCGCTGCGTTCACCAGTGCAGCACCGTTGGCACCCATTGCTACGGAGCCAATGCCGCTGGTGTTCAGAATGCCACGCGGCTGGCCGGAAGCGCCGCTGCCGCTGATAGCAGCAGAATCGATTCCGAGAGCCATCACGCGCGCGAGGTCGTTACGCACGATGGTTTCGATGTCCGGCGTAGCCTGCTGGAGCATCAGGCGCGAGTACTGCGAGCGCGCGCCGAGTTGCTTCGGACTCAGGGTAACCTGGTCGAAGGTGGCTTCAGCCTGCGTGATTGCCGTTGCCTCAGTAACCCAGTAGGTCGTAGTCGCGGTGATCTGGCGCGGAATCGCGACGTTGCCGACCAAGCCCGACAGCATCGTCGGACCCATCTGCATGATCATCGCCCGGTTGCGGAGAACCTCAATGAACGATGCCGCAAGCAGATCGGTGGCAACGGTAGCGCCGCCAGTGCCCGTGGCGCCAACCGCGTAACTTGCGCGCGTGTCCATACGCAGGTTCAGAGGCATGAAAAAGCCGTTCGTATCGCGACCGCTTTTCTGCGCCAGCGACCGCGAAACTTCCTGTTCCAGGCCAGCCTTGCTCCAATCGCCAGAACATGCGGCGTTGATTGCGCGCACGATGGAGTAGCGTTGTGCTTCGGAATCCGACATGTCAACAGTGCCGCTCTGAACGCCACCGCTCACCGGAACCTGTTTGGCCCCAGCAATTTCCAGAAAAGCTGCGCGGGCTTCCTCAAGCGAGCGATTGCCATCGATCAGGGAGGTCGCGAGATCGTCGCGTTGAAACTTGTCACCGAGAGCGCGGATCGAGGTGATGCGCGTGCGCTCGGCAGCGACTGCTTCGGCGCGCACCGCCGAAACGTCAACGGCAGGGGCCGGAACAGGTGCGTCGGACATGGTTTTTTCCTCAGAAATGGAAGGAGAAAGAGAACGTACAACAACTTCGCGAGGATCCTGCGAGTCATCTCTGCCGATCCCAATGGTGGGGTCTGCCGGGATGCTGACACAGGACACTTCCATGGGAACCCACCTCGTTGCGGTGTAGGTTGGGACTCCCGAACGCTTTTCCTCGACCATGTCGAGAATGCGGTATCCAAAACTGACGTTGCGGATGATTCCCGCGCGAACGTCACTCAGAATTTCTTGCGCTTTCTGCGATGTGCCAAATCGCACCGTCGCATAGCCGCGCTTGTCGCCGCCAATGCGCGCGTTTTCCACAACCCCGATGATTTGATTGGGATCGTGATTCCACAACAGTGGAGCCGCGTCATTCAGCCTGCTGAGATCGGCGGCGCCTGCATCGTGAGACAGAACTTCATTTCCAAACCACCGCTCAACCGCAGTTTCGCTCGAAAACGAAAACTCCATCCGCGTATCGTCATCCACAGAAAGTTCTGCGGAAACCGCACGCTTCATCACTGGCAATGTCAATCTGGTCTGATCCATGTGGCGAATATCTCTTTTTTTCACTCAGGAGGCAACATCGCTTTCTGTTTCAGTCGAACCATTTTCCGCTTCCATTGCGTCATCTGGCGCGTCAGGAGAATCCTCAATTGGTGCGGGTTGCGCTTTTCCTGCGTTGTCCACAACCTCTGGATCGGTATCAAAAATCAATTCCAGCTCGTCGCACAACTCAACCTCGCGAGCGCGGGTTTCAAGCAATTCCTCAAGGTCACCACCGTTCTGCATAACGACATCACGCAGAGTCATAAAGCCTGCTCGTACAGCAGTCTTGTAGGCATTGATTTCCTTGTTTGGATCGACCCAAGCCCATCCGCGCGGAATCCACCGGACATCCTCGTAGCGATGCCGATCCAGTTCATAACCAGGAAGTGACAGCGTGTTCGACATGACTGCCATTTCGAGCCAGGCCTCAAACACTCGCTGATGAAATGACTCAATCATCCACGATTGAAGCGTGCGCCATGTGTCACGATCATCCAGCAGAGCAAGCCTGCTGCTGGAGTAGTTGGATTGCGAGTAATCCTTCGACAGCGTCTCGTAAGACACGCCGACGCCCGCGCTCACGCCTCGCAGCATGTAGCGCATGAAGGGATCGAGCAGTCCTGACGGTCGGGTCGGCGCAAACGGTACGAAACGCTCCCCTGGCGCAAGTGTCCGAATCTGTCCCGGCTCAAAACTGCTGACCCGCTCACCGTTGACGATTTCCTCGCCCTCAAACTGCGGATCCGGAGTCTCAAGAAAGCCCATCTGACACGCGGATGCGCGAGCCGCGATGACCTCGGCTTCCTCAAATCCCGTCATGTGACGCAGTCGGATCAACGCGCTTGCGAACCATGGCACCCCGCGCGTCTGGTCTGGTCTGTCCGTTCTGAACAGATGGATGACCTCTGCGGCTGGAACGCGAATCCGCGCCTGAGTAGCGGCTCTCCCACTGGTTGCTAAATCTCCTGGGTGCAGCTTCCAGAAGTGGTACGCGACAGGACGCTGCCATTCATCGACTTCAACGCCCATGCGGATAGTGTTGCCGGTGATGATGTCGCTGCCATTGAAGTTCTCATCAAGGTAGTCAGCCTCAATGACCTCAAGTGAAAGCGGAATCGGTGATCGACCAAACGGTCTGCGGATCATCCGAACGAAAACTTCACCCGATTCGGCAGCAGAACGCACCAGAAGGCGTTCAATCTCCGAGAAGCACAGCTTGCCAGCAGTGTGGCAGCTATCTGCTCGACCCCAACGATTCCAGGCAGTCTCAATCGACTGATTGAGTGCGCTGTCGAGCTTTCCAGCCCCGCGCCCTCGGACCCGCGATACCTGAGACTGAACGCGAACACCCTGTCCGATCACGTTATTCTGGATCGCTCGCAGCGCGTTCGACACGTAATCGTTGTTGCGTGCGAGATCCCTGACGCGGTTTCGCAGCGTCTGAATCGCCATGCGCGACTCTGAATCCTGCGAGGTACTGCTTGCGATCCAATCGGACATGGTCCGACCCCAAGCCGCGCCAGCATAGGCTCGCTTAGGGTTCGCCGCAGGGGTTTTCTTGGAAAAAGGCCAATACCATGCCATCAGCGGAATCTCACGTACATTTGTCGAGGATCCCCAAGACCGTTCGCGATGTTCTGCGCGGCCTTTTCCATGTAAACCTGACGCTTCAATGAGGACTCAAGCGTCAACAGCGCGGCCATGTCTTCTTTACGCAGCCTGCGCGTGCCAATGGTGTATTCGATTGCCGTTCCACCGGAAATGCGCGCTGAAATTTCCGCCTGCACCGCAGCCAGATCGATTTCAGTCTGAGTTCTGCCGTCAAATCCGGCGACCGCTGTCGCAAGGTTTTTGACGATGCGGAGACTTCCGCTGCCAATCGTAATGACTTGGGTGGCCTTGGTAACGGTTGCCTGCCAGAAGTAGTTCGCGCTTTGCGAGTCATTCATGGCTGCGGTCTGAGCCGCACTGAGCGTCGTTTCCCAGCCACTGCTGTAGGCAGTTGAGACAACGCTCAGGGTGGTCGGGCCGCCGAAATAATAGGTCAACGTCCAATCAGCAGACGATATGGCATTCCCCAGATTGTCCTGGGTTGAGATGTCACGCCATGTGACTGAGTTGCCTTGAACGATTTCGGCAGGGATTTCCAAATTTTCACCAGTTGGTGACAAACGATGATCTCGACTGAACGATACCGGCACGCTTGCTGTTTTGCAACGCCGCACCGGAGGAGGTCAAACGCTTTGGTGTCATTTTATTCTGCATCTGATCCCAAATGGTTTTCCGGTTATAGCGAAAATAGAGCGACTGCATTGCCGCCAAGGCATAGACAAAACAGTCCAGCGCCTCGTTGCGCGACCCAGATTTCTTCACCCACTCGCGAGTCGCATAGCCCCTCACATATCGCGTCCTGAGCTTTTCGGAGGTCAACTGATCGAAGTACTCAGTGTTGAGGGCGGCATGGAAGTGAACAAAACCGGCCCCAGGCTCAGTGAGCTTCAATCGAGAATATATGGTCGCCTTCGCAGTGTCAGTGCCGACAGGCCACACCTCGGCTCCGTTCTTCAGCGTCTGCTGCCGCCAGTTCAAATCCACTTTGGTGGGCCTTCCGAGGATCGGCTTGTTTTTGAGAGACACGCCCTTGATAGCCATCACGTTCAAATTCTTATGCTCGCGCGCGAACGCATACACCTCATGCGTGAAGTGACCACCAGAATCGATACAGGTGGCCGCGATCTGAACGTCTTCGTAGTCCTCATGCTCAATTGGCGATGACAACAGGTTCGCCAACTGATTCCATACCTCCGGTCTGGCAGGATCTCCGAAAATCTCATCGTGCCGCAGAACCCATGCCTCCTCTGCTGCACCAAACCCCACCACCGTGACCGCGAGACGGTTGTCCTGAGTGTCTACGCCAGCCACCACCGTCAAAACTCCAGAGGGTGCCATTCCTGGTCGATACAGCTCGACGCGATCCTGCAATTCTCCAGCACCAATCTTCGACGCGATCTCATCCTCCCATGTCTCAGCGAGAATCGTGTTCACAAACGTCTTGAGTAGCGGTGGGTCGCCCTTCGCGCGCAAAAACTCCTCCACGATTTCAGCCCAGGACTTCCAGCCGAGCGGCGAATACAAGCTCGACAGGTGATACCCGCGAGTCTTGCCATCGCTAGGTGCGGTTGCCCGCCATTCTCCACGCATGAGCATGTCGGTCTTATGCGACTCGTCTATGCTGCATCCGTTTGCTTCGCAGCCGTAGATCACCGTCTTCGGGTCGCCGTCCTGCCACTTCAAATTCTTCCACACCAACTGTTGAAGCTCTCCGCAATGCGGGCACGGCACAAAATATCGCCTCTGGTCGCTCGCCATGTACTCGGCTTCGATGCGGCTCGCGTCCCTAATCGTCGGCGTAGAACACATGAATATCTTGCGGCGCGCAAACGTAGTGGTTCGACGTTCAGCGAGGTTGCATGGGTCGCCTTCTCCATCCAGATCCGCTGGATAAGCATCTACCTCGTCGAGAAACAGATACCTCACTGGCATTGAGCGCAGTCCAACAGCGGAGTTGGCCCCCGTGATCATCAGAAACCCGCCAGCGAACTCCTTCGCCATCATGGTGTTTCCAGAGTCCCTCGATCTTGAGTCCGCGACCTTTCCGCGAAGCCGTGGAGTCTCCTCGATCATGGGCGCAAGCC
>Ga0315903_10001376_pt1 | contig 36726 bp, 54 predicted proteins | sample LakEriMetagenome_7_FD_203524 | JGI IMG/M metagenome (GOLD analysis project Ga0315903, IMG submission 203524) | Freshwater fungal communities from buoy surface, Lake Erie, Ohio, United States - Buoy 2 MA119 | ecosystem: Environmental > Aquatic > Freshwater > Lake | place: USA: Lake Erie, Ohio...
TCCTTTTATGGTTTCCCCATATTACAGCAAAACAGCCCAAACCTTTCCAAAATTCCCGAAAAAATCTTCAAAAATCTTAGGGTATGGACACTTTTTGTCCATTTTTAACAAATCGTGGACACTTTTTATCCATTCTTTTTTGAGAATGTTCTCATTTTTGATAGGATTCACAGTTTTTGGCCGAAGCTTTGGCCGCTTGAAAAAAGATGCAAAAAGAACTAGACAAGCTCTAGATTCGGTGGTAATATATGATCTATGGATAAATACAAGGTAACAAAGAGGAACGGCGAGAAGGAAGACTTTTCGGTTGAAAAAATTGAAAAAGTAGTTAATTGGGCGACAGAGGGTTTGAGCGGGGTTTACTCGAACGCGGTTTGCATTAATGCCAAACTCCAATATCATGATGGAATGACTACAAAAGACATTCATCAGGTAATTATTGATTCGGCAGTAAGCTTGATTTCTCTAAAATCTCCCAACTACCAATATGTAGCGGCAAGACTTCTCAACTACCAACTAAGAAAAGAAGTCTGGGGCGGCAAAAATCCGCCAAAACTTCTCGATTTTATCAAGAAAAATGTTGATCTTGGCGTTTACGAAGATGAAACGCTAAAAGTTTATTCTGAATCAGAAATCAATAAGCTAGGAGACTATCTCGACCACTCTAGAGACGATATTTTCACCTACGCTGGAATTCAACAGCTTTGCGATAAATATCTTGTTCAAAACAGGAAAACGGGTCAAATCTTTGAGACGCCGCAATTCGCTTATATGCTTGTGGCAATGACGCTTTTTGCAAAATATAATCCCCAGAATCGTCTTCAATATGTTAAAAGAGCATACGATTCATATTCAAAACACAAATCCAATCTTCCTACGCCGCAAATGGCTGGAATTAGAACCAAGTTGCGCCAATACGCTTCTTGCTGTTTGATTGATATTGGAGATAGCATTGAATCTATTTTCGCCGCAAATACTGCGGTTGGATTTGCAACTTCACAAAGGTTCGGTATTGGATTGAACGGCTCGTCGTTGCGAGCAATCGGCGCGGAAATTAGAAACGGAGACGTTATTCATACGGGCGTTATTCCATTTCTAAAGGTTTTTGAATCAACAGTCAAATCCTGTCATCAAAATGGAATTCGTGGCGGAGGGGCAACAGTTAATTTCCCATTCTGGCATTATGAAATCGAAGATATTATTCAATTAAAGAACAATGCTGGAACAGATGATAATCGAGTAAGAAAGCTGGATTACGTTATTCAATTTTCAAAAATCTTCTATGAAAGATTCCTAAAAGGGGGAGAAATTACGCTTTTTTCGCCTCACGAAGTAAAAGACATGGCCGAAGCATTCGGAACTACAGAATTTGACGCTCTTTACGAGAAATACGAAAAATCCAACAAAATTAAGCAAAAGAAAAAAATCCCAGCGGCCCAATTAATGAGCCTCTTCACGAAAGAAAGCGTTGAAACTGGAAGAATTTACTTCTCAAATATTGATCATATCAATGAACGTGGAGCATGGGCCGATACTGTTCGGATGAACAACCTTTGCCTGGAGGTATGTCAGCCAGTTAAACCATTGAAGAATATTAATGATCCAGACGGCGAAATTGGCATTTGCGTTCTTTCGGCGATTAATGTTTTAGAGATTCATTCAGATACAGAACTCGAAAAAACTTGTGACATTATTGTTCGCGGTCTAGACGAGCAAATTGACTATCAAAACTACTTTGCTCCAGCGGCGGAAAACTTTGCAAAGAAAAGGCGCTCTCTTGGGGTTGGTATTACTAATTTTGCCGCTTATCTAGCGAAACATGGAGTAAAATACGACGATCCAAATGCCCCGAATATCGCCGACGAACTAATGGAGAAAACACAATTCTTTCTTCTTAAATCTTCAAATGAGCTTGCTAAGGAAAAAGGCCCATGCGAGAAATTTGAGACAAGTAAATACTCTAAAGGAATACTACCAATCGACACATACAAAAAAGACGTAGATGCCATCGTTACGCGGAAACCAGAAATGCCATGGGAAGAACTCCGCGAAGATATTAAAAAATATGGATTGCGTCATTGCACCCTTTCCGCTCTAATGCCATGCGAAAGTAGTTCTGTGATTCAAAATTCCACAAACGGTATTGAGCCGATTCGCTCTCTCATCACCTACAAGAAGTCCAAATCAAGACAGCTACCAGTTGTAGCTCCACAAGTCACCCATCTCAAAAACAAATATACCCTTGCTTTTGATATGAAAGACAACATTGGAATGATTAATATTGTTGCTGCATTACAAAAGTGGACAGACATGGCCATTTCGGCAAACCGATATTACAATTACTCTCATTACGAAGGCGGAGCGCTGCCAGACTCAAAAGTGATTAAGGAATTTCTTCACGCCTATAAAATGGGCTGGAGAGCTGGCTACTATCTAAACACAGATGACGGAGACAAACAAAGCATGGCAGAAGATTCCTGCTCTAGCGGAGCTTGCAGCATTTAATTTTAAAAAAAATGAATACGGTTTTAAATACAAAAAATAAAAGCGGCGGAAACAACCTCCTATTTTTGGGAGACGAACTAGCTTTACAACGATACGATAAAATCAAATACCCAAAGCTTTTCGATCTTTGGCGCAAACAGGAAGAGTTCCATTGGATGCCAGAAGAAATATCCTTAACCAAGGATAGAAGTGACTATGAATCTCTCTCCGAGACGGAAAGGTTTGTTTTTAACAGCAATTTGCGCTGGCAAACAATGACAGATAGCATGCTATCTAGGTCTATTCATCAAGTTTCTCAGTATGTGACCAACCCAGAATTAGAAATTTGCATGGGAACTTGGGCGCGTTTTGAAAACGTTCACAGCTACTCATACACATGGATTTTACAAAATATTACTAAAGAGCCAGCCAAATTCTTCGATTCCATTCTAGAAGACGCCGAAATCGTTAATCGCGCCAACAAAATTAAAGAAAGCTACGACAACCTCTTGGGAAATCCCAAAAACCTAAAGCAGTCAATTTTTGACGCCATTCTTTCCACACAAATCACAGAAGGGTTGTCTTTTTATATCTCGTTTGCGTGCTCCCTTTTCTTTGGCTACAAAGGGAAAATGAAGGGCAATTCTGACATTATCTCCCTAATCCAGCGCGACGAAAACCTTCATCAGTCAATTACTCAAAACATTTTGAAATATTGGCGCGAAAATAAAGAAGAAGGATTTCAAGAAATCGTCAAAAACAACGAACAAAAAGTATATGACGCTTACGGATTGGCGGTTGAACACGAAAAACAATGGGCGGAATACTTGTTTTCCCATGGACCACTGCTCGGGCTAAACGCAGAAGTTCTAAAGGGTTATATTGAATGGCTCGCAAATAATCGTCTTCAATCTCTTGGATATAAGAAAATCTTTGACGCAAAAAACAACCCCATCTCTGGATGGCTTGATGGTTTCATGGATAGCTCTAAAACACAAGTGGCCCCACAAGAAACTGAAATTATCTCTTATAAAATTGGCGCTAGAAATACGGAAATTAACGCAAAAGAATTTGAGGGCTTTTCGCTTTGAAAAAAATTACTAAAGAAATATTCTTTCATAGGGCAAAACTCATTCATGGAGAAACCTTTGATTACTCAAAGGCAGATTACATAAACAATGAGAAAAGAATTGTAATCATATGTAGAAAGCATGGAGAATTTCTACAATTACCTCGAAAACATTTAGAAGGCCAGGGTTGCAAAAGATGTTCTGCCAAGGCTAATCAGGAAAAAGGAATAAAGCCGTGGGAAAAAGAAGAGGATGATTTTCTAATTAAAAATTTTCCAAACACAAAGATTACCGATTTATGCTCCAAGATGCATCGCGGTAAAAAATTTATTTTAAATAGAGCCAAAGAGCTTGGTTTGGAAAAGCCCGATTTCAAGTCAGCCAAGCTTTTCAAGGAAATAGCCATTTCTAAATTTGAAAGCTATAGAAAAGGTGCCATGATTAGAAATATGGCTTTTGAAATTAAAATTGAAGAAGTTTGGGATTTGTTTTTAAAACAGAAAAGAAAGTGCGCTCTAACTGGATGGAATATTCGTTTTGGGAAAGGTCAAACGGCTTCTCTAGATAGGATTGATTCAGGCAAGGGGTACACAAGCGATAATATTCAATGGATACATAAAAATATTAATATTTTAAAAATGGATTGGCCAGAGTCATTCCTTTTTGACGCAGCAAAAGCCATCTTCTTGAAGAATAAAGATAAATTCAAAAGGAAGACAATAGAATGGGAGGTGGATGATTGGCATAATACAGTCTTTCCGAAAGAAAGATTCGTTAAAGATGACGAGCCTTACGAACCGCCTAGCGAAAAATTTTTTGATCAAAAAGACTTATTCTAATAAACTAACATGACCAAATCCGAACTCTGGCTCCTCTACGTCAAACGCAACCCCTCATTCGAGGGCCGCGAAAACATCACCCTAACCCCTAACGGTTTGAAAAAACTCTTCGACCAAACATGGGAATTGGCGGTTGAAAGTGTCCAAAACGGCCAAAAACCGCTTGACAGCGACATTTTCGGTAGTATCTTTGGGCGCAAATAACTTCTCGGAACGCCCCTCTCTGATGCGCAATTTTTCGGGATTTTCGGCTGGCTACAAATTCACAAAATGCCACCAAACCGCCGCTCGCTAGGTTGATCGCTAGTTGAGCGGCGATTTTTTTCTTGACACGGCCCAATGTTGGTCTATCTTAGATAGATGAAACTAATCCTCAATCTCCTAACCGTGCCAATTAAAGTCCTTTTGGTAGCTCCAATTTCTGTTTTAGAAATTATAATTATGCTTTCTGGATACAACGAAGCAATTGATTTCAGCAAAATTCTCACCAAAAAGTGGTTCTAACGATATGAATAGTAAAACACCAAAAACAGACGCCGAAGCACGACTAATCACACTTGATTGTGACGATAGCTGTGTCGAAATCTACATTAAACGAGACGGTAAAAATATAGAAGGAGACATTGTTATCGCCGATTTCGCCCGACAATTAGAAGAAGAAAATAACAATATGCGCGAGGCAATTCGCGAGGCCCATACTCAAATCCGTTATGCCGAGGCATCGTTTGCTGGATTGGCGCTTCGTTTGCATCCCAATGACCCAAGCAATGATGCTGTTCTCGCCAGAACAAAAGCAGCACTCGCCAAACTCCAACCCTTTCTCCAATAAATGACCCAACAACAAAAAACAATTAAATTGGCCGAATTTGAAGGCTGGAAATTTCTCAAAGAGGATGGTTTCTTTTGGCTTGAACGGCCAGATGGTAAGAAATGTCATGGTAGCTCTCAAAGGCCTACTTTAAAAACTTGGCAAGATAATCTTTTCTTTTTGCCAAAATACTTTGAAGACCTTAATGCCGTCCGAAAACTAGAAGAAAAACTAACAGATGACCAGTGGACCGACTACCTAAACAACCTCTACTATATCACCTTCAAACCAGCGGCCAAAGATAGGGATAAGCAGGCAATTCACGCATCTGCCGAAGATAAATGTGAAGCTCTTGGAAAAATTCTAAACCTATGGTCTTAAAAGAATCCACCACTACCAAACTAACCATCTCCGACCTCCCCAATCTAGACCCAATCAACGTCTTTTTTGAGGATTACGGCCCGCAGCGAGGCAAAGTTACCATTGAAGTTTGCGGCGACTCTTGGAGTTATTTTTGGGGCGCAATGGGCGAGGGTTATACCGTCAAGAGCTTTTTCTTAAAAACAGGCACAGACTATCTTGTTGGGAAGCTAAAGATTGGTATTAAACCGACCATTGACGACGACTCCCAAGGGGCATTGCAAAGAAAATGTCGAAAAACTATTCTTTACAACCGAAAAGAAAAAGAACTAACAAAAGAAGAAGCGGCGGAACAATGGGGTTATGTTGACGAAATCTGGGGAGACGGGTTTAGTGGAGACGAAAAATATCTAGAAGCCATTCTTGGTTCCGAATGGTATAATATGCTCCCTCAAATTCCGAACCCTGAATACCAATACCTTTGCCGCATTGTAAACACTATAAAAGAAGCTCTAAAACATGAAAACTGAAACAGGACTAATGGTTGTAAAAAACGGCAAAGGCTGGAATAGTATTTATAACGATGGGCGCTCTTCTATCGAAGGGTGGGTAAATATTGAAGATGCCGAGATACACGACCCACAATTTTGCAAAAAACCAACAGACGTTACTTATGACGGAAGCCCATACACGAAAGAACTTTTGACGGCTGAGTTAAAGTTGGTCCAAAGAACAACGCAGGTAATTTTCCTTCCAATGGAGGAAAGTTGATTGCTTGCGTGTAACTCCAACCATGCAAGAACTCGACTTTTCCGCCCAAATCAAAGCTGCAAATTTTAATTTTGCGCCCAAAAACCCTAAATTTGAGGGTTTTAAGCTGTCGGAGAATGGCGAAAGGTTCCTAACCTCTCTTGCCTCCGAGACAAACAAAGAAATTCTCGTTTCCGTTGCCGAAAATGCTCTCCAAGCGGCTAAAAATTTTCACCGCGTAGGATTTTCAGACTTAGAAGTGGCCGTTGCTCGCATTTCTCGTTTTGCCAAATACGGCGACTCAAAAATGCTTACGGCCAATCACGTTGATTTGACCGACATTGAATACGCTCTTGCTAAAGTAACCGTTGCTCAACACAAGCTCAAAACCAGCGATTTCCTAGCTCTCGCCGAAGAAGAAATGGAAGACGAAGACGACGACTCCGAAGATGAGAGTGAAGACGAGGACGAATGTGAATGCGAAGATTCCGAAATGAAGGAAGTTGACGGAAAAACCGTCTGCGCCAAATGCGGCCTCAAGAAGAAAAAGTGATAGACCAGCGGCCCAAGCTCGTTAATATAAACGAGTGACTAGCCTTTTAGAACAAAACCTACATCTTTGCATTCCACCCATTCGCCCCTATAAGAAGGACGAGTTGGAGCTTTCGGAAATGGTTGTTTCTCTGGAAGATAGCATGATTCGAGTAAAAGACCGCAATTGGTCACAAGATGAATGGCGGTTTTTGACTTTTGTAAACCTTCTCCAAGACACGGCCAAAAGTTATAAATTGCCAAATGTTGAATTTATTCTCAACATGTATGAAGGCGTTTACAGAGATAAAAACCAGCGTTTTGCTTATACCGCCAAGCCAAATAGCGGCCAAATCTTGATTCCAGACGCTCATTCTCAAGAAACGAGAAACAAACTATTGGCCGTAAAAAATACAGACCGACCCTTTTGCGCGAAAATGAAACGGGCCGTTTTTGTTGGCTCTGATACAGGAACTCGCCGATTAAACGGTTGGACAATGCGCTCCTTAGTATCGCATGCATATAAAGATTCCTCAAAGATTTATTCCAAACTGTCATCTCTAGACAATGATGCCGCCAAAAGATTCGACGAAAGAATTAGCTTGGCCCCTATTTGCCGCCAAGCAATGGACGTTGGCCACCAGCTTAATTTCCAAGTCATTCTCAACATAGACGGCAACTCCACAAGTTGGGAACGCCTTCTATGGGCAATGGCCAGCAATTCTCTTTGCGTGTATGTCAAACCATTTGACGGCGAGGCAATGTGCAGTTGGTATTACCCCCTGCTAGAAATGACTGGCGTAGTGCCAATGATAGAGTATGATCGTTTGGAGCAGTTCATGGAAAACGATTTTTCCAGCGACTACTGGCAACAGAAAATAAGAGATCAGAAAGCGTTCGCCGAATATGTGTCGTCTTTGGATACGCAAACAAAGTTTTTGGCGATGGTTTTGAACAAATATGCGGAGGTGAACAAGTGAGTCGGCCCATTAAATTTCGAGTTTGGGATAAACAAAAAAAGGAATGGTTCCCAATTAAGAACGCAATGTGTTTGATTCTGAACACAGAATCTACCGACCTGTGCTTTATGACAAAACAAGGACCATACCCAATTCCTCAGACAGTCCAAGAGGACGGAGGGTTGAACAGATATGTTCTCGAACAATTTACTGGCCTCCTTGATTCAGAAGGCAGGGAAATTTATGAGGGCGACATTGTTTCTGTAATTTATCCAGAATATCAGGCAGCTAAAGTCTTTTATTGCCCCCATTCCGCATCATTTAGACTTTTGAGTAAAAACGTGGCATTGCCGATGATTACAATGAGAACGGTGGAGGGGCAAAATGCAAAACTAATTCCCATCTTTAATGAAGTTCTTGGCAACGTCCACAAAAACCCTGAACTTTTGTCATGATTGACAACCCCCGACTCTCAGTAATCGTTTCCCTCTATAACGCCGAGAAATTTATTCGTGGTTTTATGGACAACGTAATGGAGCAAGACGGCCTAGACCATATGCAAATCCTCCTAATGGATGCGCAGAGCACAGATAAGACCGCCAGCATTATCCACTCTTACAATCACCCAAGTCTTGACTATGTGATGCTCCGCGACAAACTAAGCATTTACGAAACATGGAATCGCGGCATTGCTTTGGCTGATGCTCCAATCATCACAAACTGGAATGCTGATGATCGGCGCAAATTCAATTCACTACAAACACAACTCAGTTTCATGGAAAACAACCCTGAAACAGATGTTTGCTACGGACACGTTGCATGGAGCTACAAGGCTAACGAAAAGTTTGACGAGGCTAACATTTACGACCTTTATCCCTGTTACGATGTTTCCGCCGAAAGTATGATGGAAAACAATTCTCCGCACTGTATGCCAATGTGGCGAAAATCCTTGCACCAGCGTTTTGGCTTGTTTGATATTACTTATCCAACAGCCGCCGATTTCGATTTTTGGATGCGCTGCTTAGAAGGCGGCGCAAAGTTTCAAAAACTCTACGAAACAGTGGGCCTCTACTATTACAACCCAAACGGCCTCTCCACCAACAGCCAAAGCTCCAACATGATCGAAGGCGCAAAAATCAAAGAAAAATACAAACACCTACTGAAATAACATGGCCTATACAGATTGGATTCCCGTTCTTGAAATTATTCAAGACAAAAAAGAAAAAAGTATTTTAGAATTTGGAATCGGCGCTGGCACAAAAGCGCTGGTTGACAACTTCGGAGAAGTATTCTCACTCGAAATCTTGAATGACCGTGAGTGGTTCGACAAAACCGTTAGCCAATTAAAGGACTATAAAAACTACCGCGCAAAATACATTGACGCGCCAGAACTTTTCGCCGCACATGACGAATTCACCAAGTCAGCCCAACCAAACCATCGCGGCAACAACTTTCAAGCTGAACGACCCGACAAACTACTTCTAGAAATTCTAGAAAAATCAAAAAACATCGTTGGCTACGATGAATACGACGGATTCTTTGTTGACGCGGGCGTTTATCTTCGCGGCGAGATTGTGAATTTTGTCTTGCAATATAAGCCGCGCTTTGTATTAGTCCATGACACAAATGGATTTGATGACTACGGATACAACCTTGTTACAAGCAGTGAATACGCTTACTTCGGATTCAACACTGGCGACGGAACAGGCTTATTTTTGCGAAAAGAAAAGTTGATTACCAATGAGTAAACTAATCTCTTTCTCCCTCTGGGGAGACAACCCCAAATACACAATCGGCGCTCTTGAAAACGCCATGCAAAGGGCGGACTTTTACCCCGATTGGGAATGCATCTTTTACGTTCATAAAGACGTTCCAGAAGACGTTCCAAATAAATTGAGAGGTTTCGGCGGAACAAGAGTAAAAATACTTGACGGACCAGCCGATTGGACGTTTTCGTTAACGCGCTTTTTACCGTTTGCTGACGAAAATGTGGAGTATTTTATTTCCCGCGATTGTGATTCTCGCTTTTCTATGCGTGAAGTTTCCGCCGTGGAACAGTGGTTGGATAGTGGCCTCTTGTGTCATACAATGAAAGATCATCCTTGTCATTTTAGCTATCCATTATTGGCTGGGATGAGTGGATTTAGAAATCCCGCGCCGTTTGATTTTCTGTCCCTCGTCAAAGACTACGAAAACAAGGAATACTACCACTACGATCAAGACTTTTTGCGGGATGTAATTTTGCCTTTTTATAAGCATTCAGTAGCTTATCATCATAAGGACAATTTCCCTCTCCCGCGAGAAAAAGATCGGTTCGTGGGCCAAGTGTTTGACGAGTTTAACCGCGTTGACCCTCATCATTTGGAACTTTTGGCGTATGAATGATCTTTGCCCATATCTTCACGACCTTTATCTCTACCATCACTTAGGGTTGGGCGACCACATTATATGCAATGGCTTGGTAAGAGAGTGGATTAAAGATGATGGAGCTACACATCTTTTTGTAAAGCATCATAATCTTGAAACCGTAGCCCAAATGTATGAAGACACAAATCTCCAACTAATTGGAGTGAAGGACGATGAAGAGGTTAACAATTTTAAAATAAAAAACAATAAAATAAGATTTCAATCTCATAAAATGATTCGATCTGATTGTATTAAAATTGGTTTTCATGACTTAAATCAACACGATGCTTTCGATCAGCAATTTTATCGCCTCGCGGGAGTTCCCTTTGAAAAACGCTGGACTTCTTTCAAAATTAACCGCCACAAGAAAAAAGAAAACAGCCTAATCTACGGCCTAAATCTTCCCGAAAAATTCGCCCTCTTACACGAAGACGAGTCTCGCGGGTATGTTATTGACCGTAACAAAATCAATTTGCCAATAGTAAAACTCCGCCCGATTCAAGGATTCACAATGATTGACTGGCTTGGAGTTGCTGAATTGGCCGAGGAAATTCACGTTATTGATTCGTCGTTCATGTTTTTGCTAGATTCAGTGGAGACAAACGTTCCACTTTACATCCATCGCTATTCCCGCCAAAATCCCGACTGGCAATTACCAACATTAAAGAAAAACTGGATCATCCTGTGAAATCCGCCGTATTGACAAGCCTCAATCAACCTCTATCTTGGGAAGACGTAGAACTAACGCCTCTTAAAGCTGGCCAAGTCAAGGTAAAAATCTTAACCAGTGGACTTTGCGGCGCTCAGCTAATGGAAATTGCTGGGCTAAAGGGTAATGCAAAATTCCTGCCTCATTTAATGGGTCACGAAGGATGCGGGATTGTGGAGGGAATTGGAGAAGGTGTTTCTCTTCAAATTGGCCAAAAGGTTGTAATGCATTGGATGGTTGGATCAGGCATAGATTCAGCGTTTCCTGAATACATTTTTCGCGGCAAGAAAATCTCTAGCGGCAAAGTTACAACGATTGGCGAATACTCTATTTGTTCGGAAAATCGGTTGACGCCAGTTGGTTACGCCGTGCCAAATGAACTGTGCTCTCTTTTAGGCTGCGGTATGACAACAGCTTTGGGCGCAATCAACAATGAGGCGGAAGTTAAAATCGGCGAAAATGCCCTAGTCTTGGGTTGCGGCGGATTGGGACTCAACCTAATCCAAGGGTTGAATCTTGTGGGAGCGAACGATATTGTCGTCGCAGACATTAAAGATAAAGAAAAACTGGCCATATTCAATGGCGCGACAAGGTTCATCAATCTAAAAGAAAAGAATTTCCTGCTCGAAAACAAGTTTGACGTTATCTTCGACACAACTGGCCACGCAGAACTTATTGAAGACTCGCTAAAACTTTTGGCCGACAATGGCCGATTCGTAATGGTTGGACAGCCAAAGTCACCTTTTGCAGTAGATTCTAGCCTTTTTGGAGCCAAGGGCAAGCGCATCATTGCCACTCAAGGAGGCAAAACAAATCCAACCGTTGATATTCCCCGCTACGCTTCTATGTTTGTTAGTGGTAAGCTAAAGTTCAAAAACATCGTAACAAACGTCTTTCCCATGAGAGAAATTAACTCTGCCGTTAATATGTTAAAAGACGGAAACTGCGGACGAATCATCCTTCACAATGACTAAACAAGAACTAATCAACTTTGAAAACGAAATCGCCGATTTGTATCGCGATTGTAAACTTCCATTCCTTTTTCACCTTTCGGGCGGAAACGAGGACCAGTTGATTGAAATTTTCAAAGAAATCAAAGAAGGCGATTACGTTCTTTCTACTCATCGCAACCATTATCACGCTCTTCTTCACGGAATTCCGCCCGAAACTCTAAAAGAGCGCATCCTGAATGGCCGCTCGATGTTTATTTTTGACCGTAAGCGCAATTTCTTTACCTCTGCAATTATCGGAGGGACTCCAGCTATTGCGGCGGGCATTGCTTTGGCGCTGAAACGTAAAGGTTCCAAGCAAAAAGTCTGGTGTTTTGTTGGTGATGGAATTGAAGATACTGGCCATCTTTGGGAAGCGGCCCGATATGTTGAAGGTCACGAATTGCCATGCACATTCATTATTGAAGACAATAATCGTTCCGTGGAGACAACTAAAGAAGAACGATGGGGCAAAGCCACAAAACCTCAATTTCCATCTTGTGTCCGCCGATATGAATATAGGATTACTTGGCCACATGCGCGAACCACGGACATGATTGACATTTCGCGCCAAAAGAAATTTACAGATGACGAGTGTTTTCCAAGATTAAAAGAAGAACTTTTGGATTCTTTAGATTGGCCAGATGAGGGAGAAATATCTTATAAAGCCGCCGCTAACGCTTCTATGGAGCACATGGTAGAAAACAACGCTGTCTTTATTGGCTACAACGTTAAGAACGGTAATGCTATGGGCACCCTCAAAAACGTCCCAGATGAGTTGAAGATTGAAACCCCAGTAGCCGAAAACCTCATGGTTGGCTTGGGTATTGGAATGTCGTTTGAAGGGTATCGTCCAGTCGTGTATTTTGAGCGGCACGACTTTATGCTTGTTGCGGCAGACGCTATTGGTAATCACCTTAATCACATTGAACGAACCAGCCACGGCGAATACCAATGTCCCGTTGTTTTGAAAACAGTTGTAGCAGACAGCGGCCCGTTCTATTCTGGTCCGACACATTCGCAGGATTTTACAGAAGTTTTCGAGAAACTTGTAAGCTTCCCCGTTCTAGTTCCAGAAAACGGTAAAGAACTAATCGACGCTTACCAATGGGCCGCAAAATCTTCTCGCCCAACAATGATTGTAGAAAAGAAATCTCTCTTTTAATATGGGTAAAATTTTAGTTATCGGCGAATCTTGTAAAGACGTTTTTGTTTACTGTGACGCTAAACGTCTGGCACCAGACGTTCCCGTTCCAGTTCTTAATGTTGTTCGACAAACAGAAAACCCAGGAATGGCAGCAAATGTTTTTCGACTGCTTCAAAAACTTGAACCAGATTGCGCCGCTCTTCTGACAAATGATAACTGGCAAAACGTTACAAAAACACGATTTGTTGACGAAAAAAGCAACCATCATTTCCTTCGCGTAGATTCGCCGCACTCTTTTGAGCCAGTTGAAATCGACCTAAAAGAGCTAAACGAATACGAAATCATCGCCATTTCCGATTACAACAAAGGTTTCTTATCGGAGGAAACGATTGAAAAAATCTGCAAAAACCATCCAAACGTCTTTATTGACACAAAGAAACCAGTAAAAGACTTCGCCCGATCCGCTAAATTCATCAAAATTAACGACTTTGAATATCAGAACTCTAAGCCTTACTTGACGCCCGAACTCCAGTCAAAAATCATCCATACAGCGGGCGAAAATGGCTGCCATTTCGGCGGAAAACAATATCCTGTCAACAAAGTCGAAGTAAAAGATGTTTCGGGCGCGGGGGATTCATTTTTTGCCGCACTAATCCTTTCTTTTTCGGCGAAACAAGATATTGATTACGCAATCCACTTTGCTAATTCAATAGCATCAGAAACAGTAAAACATCGTGGAGTTAGTTAATGAAAGTATCAGAAATTGTCAACGGCGAAAACTTTAAGAGCCTTGCTGATTTAATCATTGACGTTGACACAGTTGGTCAAGCTCGCAACTTTGATAGGGCCAAAATCGTCTTCTGTAAAACCGACCTTTTGAACGTCTTGTTTTCTGAATTGGCCGATTTCGATGGTTCGCTAACGCTAATCTCTCACCTATCAGATTACCCAATCACAGAAACACTTTTCAACAGCCGCCCAAAATGCATCAAAAAATGGTTCGCCCAAAATGCCGACTGCCAACATCCAGACTTAGTTCCTATCCCTATTGGAATTGAAAATCACTGCGGCCCAAGCAAAGGAACATGTATTGACCAATCGTTTATTGAAAACGAGTTGGACGACTTGGCAGAATACACGAAAAGCGGGGCAATTTACATTAACTTTGCTGACACTCACCATGACCGTCAAACTAAGAGAGAAATTCTAGGAGAAAACCCTAAAGCCGAATTCTCTGGACCAAAACCTTACAGTGAATATTTTAAAGATTTGGCCCGCCGAAAATACGTCGCCTCTCCTCGTGGTAATGGTATTGACTGTCACAGAACATGGGAAGCCTTGCTTGTAGGGTCAATCCCTATTGTGGACAAGCATTTTATGTATGACGAGTGGAACATTCCCGTTATTCAAGTAACGGATTGGAATAACTTAGAGCTAAAAATTCCAGAAAACTGTTCAACCGACGCTCTTTATATGAGCTATTGGAGGGAAAAGATTTGTGGTTAGAATCAACTATCAGGGCCGATTTGGCAACAATTTGTTTCAATTTGCAGCGGCCAAAGTCGTTGCGGATAAACTTGGGCTGAATATTGAGAATCCCTTGGAGCAGTCTATCCTTCCTCATAAAAACGTTTTTGAAGAAAACGGCGGAGACGATGTTTCTATTAACGGATTTTTTCAAACATCTTCGGCGGTTTTTGAATTCAAAAGGTTGCAGTTTTCGCCAATTCAAGAAAGAGAAGGAGCTTTCGTTCACGTTAGACTTGGCGACCTTCTTGAGAGCCATTCTCAATCTGGAAACCGATTCGCTTCCGCCGATTATTATAAAAAAGCCTTGGATGGATCAAACGGAGGATACGTTTCCTCAGATTCGCCCGACGATCCAATCATTAAAGAACTTTGCGCCGAATTTAACCTAGAACCTTATCAAGATTCGCCCGAAAATACAATCAAGTTTGGGGCCGCGTTTTCAAAGAAGGTCTTGTCTCTAGGAACGTTTTCGTGGTGGATAGGATTTCTTGGCAACCAGAAAGAGGTAATTTGCCCCAATCCCTTAAACTTTCCCAAATGGCATGGCGATATTTTCCCACCAACCTGTTCACTTTTAAACTGGCACCATGTTAATTGACTTACTACAACTTCGCGAAAAATACGGAATTTATCCCAAGGCAATTTTACATGTCGGGGCACATAGGGCAGAAGAATATCCTTTATACAAAAGTCTTGGAGCGGATACCATTTATTGGGTCGAGGCTAATAAATCGCTTGCCTACGATTTAAAATTGGCTGAACATGTTTGCAAAAATCCATCAAACAAGGTTTTCTGCGAAGTTGTTGGCGAACGTGACGAAGACACCGTTACATTCCACACCTCCAATAATAACCAGTCATCGTCTATTTTGGAGCTAGGTGAACATTCATCCCTGTTTCCAGATGTAGTTTACACGAGTGCGGAGAAGCGGCAAACTAAAACCATTTCCTCAATTTTGGCCGAAGTTGAGAGTCCGAAAATCGACCTCCTCAATCTCGATATTCAAGGAGCCGAACTTTTGGCCCTAAAAGGGTTTAAAGAACTAGCCAGTGTTCAGTTTATCTACACAGAAATCAATAGCCGCGAAGTTTACAAGGGTTGTGCTTTGGTTGATCAAATTGATGAATATCTCGCGCCACTAGGATTTATTCGGGCCGAAACAGTATTTTGGGAGAATCATCCTTGGGGAGATGCGTTATATGTCAGGAGTTGATGTTATTATGTTTTATGACTAAGGTTTTAATTACAGGTAAAAACGGGCAGTTAGGTCAACATCTCATTAAGTTCTTTCAAGACGAGCATCCGAGTTTTGAAATCTTGGCCACCATTCGTCACAAAAGTTACGACAAGCAGGAATTTATTTTTGACGATAGCAAGGTAATCACGGAACTTCTTGACTTGACAGATGGCGCATCTATTGATTCAGTAATTGAAAAACATAAGCCAGACTATATTTTCAACACTGGAGCGAACGCCTACGTTGGGGAAAGTTGGTCGGTTTTTGAATCGCATTTGATTACGAACGGACTTGGCGTTGCTAAACTGCTTGAAGCAGTTAGAAAATACTGCCCGAAGTGTCGCTTTGTAAACCTTGGGACTAGCGAAGAATTAGGTTGCACCCTAAAAGATGGCCAAAAATCCCAAGACGAATCAACAATTATTTCGCCCAAATCGCCTTATGCCGCCAGCAAAAGCTATGCTCGCTATATGACTGACATTTATAGGGAAAGTTACGGACTTTATGCCGTCCAACCTTGGACATTCAATTTTGAATCTAAACTTCGTGGAGAAAAGTATGTTACTCGCAAAATCACAAAGGGGGTAGCCCGCATTTACCACTCCCTAAAAGACAGTAAGGATTTTGAGCCAATCAAGCTAGGTAATTTGAACAGCTACCGCTCTTGGCAACACGCGGCAGATGTTGCCAAGGCTCTTTGGTTAGTAGCGAATCAAGAATCGCCGCCGAAACCCTACGTTATCTCTGAAAATGACACTCACTCTATTCGAGAATTTGTTGAAAAAGCGTTTTTTGCCGCTGGAATCAAAGGTTGCTGGCATAACTTGACAGGAGAACCGTTAGATGAGGAATACATTCTCACGGATGAGAACGGTTTGGCTACAAAGAAAAAAATCGTTCTAGTCTCTATCGACCAAAAGTTTTTTCGGCCAAGTGACGTGGATTTTTTATTCGGCAATTCAAACAAAATCAGAAAAGAGTTGGGTTGGAAACCAGAAAAAACACTGGAAGACATTATCTGGGAAATGGTAGATTGGGATATAAATAATCCTTGACAAGTTGTTTCTTTGGGCTACAATAGCACAATGAAACTATCATCTCTACCACTTGGCGCAAGGTTTAAGTATCCTCATATTGAGGATATGGAATTTGTTCTTCTAAATAAAGAAGGGGGCGGATTAGTAACCCATTGGAGAGGCATTCATGGCAACTCCTTTAGAGCAATTTATAGGGCCGCAGCAGATGAAGAAGAATTTAAAACATTGGAGGTTTGCGACGTAAATTAACATGCCGCGCCCTAAAAAGCCCAAAATTCCCAAACCGCCGAAGCCCCCCAAACTTCCGCCGATTAACAAACACAAGCTAATCGAACGCCTTGTTGAGAAACCGTCTCAAAACATTAAACTTTGGCTCATCAAAGAATGCAGCATTCTCAAAAAGCTAGAAGAAAAATTCCCCCTCCCCTTCCTAAATCAACTAAAATACAGCAAGAAGTGGCAATCGCTGGCCGTTCTATTCTGCGATGATCTTATGCTTGATTTGGAACGCCGTTATCGGGTGTATCTTTATGTCCCACCAACTCACGAAACGATAACCTTGGGCGAAAAATCGGGCGAAGATTTGAAAATAGAGAAAAAAAAGTCGTTAAGAGAAATACTATCATGATTAATCTGCTCAAAAACCTCTTCAAAAGAAGAATCTGGAAAGAGACGAAAAGAACCTTCCTTCGGCGGGAGGAGATTGAAATTCCACATGGCCACGAAGTATTCAACTATTATCTTGTAGAATACACTGACCTTCTTTCTGGAGAAAAGAAGGCAAAAGAAGTCTCAGTCTTCAAAGGTCTTAAAGAATACAAATTCCTATGATTAAAACCCAAGGAAAATCCTCCATTACTATCAGCAAACTAGCATTTTTGGACGAAATGCTGCCCGAACCAATGCTTATTAACGTAGCAGATTGGGACGAAGAGAATCCTAGATATGAACTGGAAAATACCACCACACTATTAGAACTCATCAAAAAATTGGCCGCAAAAGTCTTGACAGAAGACGAGTTAGTTAATATACTAGGAAACGAATCAAAATTCGGGGATAGAACTACCTACACCCCAAACAGCAAAGAAATCCCCCACTAATACACATGGCCACAATCAAAAAAATCCTAAAACCCGCCGAAGACAAGCCAACAAAAACAGCCTCAGATGCTTTAGCTGGCCTACTCAAAGACAAAGATATTAAAGTTGACGTTTACAACGACGTAATTGCTGATGGTAAAGTGATTTCAACTGGTTCGCTTCTTCTTGATTCGGCAGTTAAAATTCGCAGTGGAATGGTTGTTCGCCTTGTTGGCAAGGGTCAAGAACTTGGCAAAACAAGCTCCGCCTTTGTTATTGCCGACAATTACATGAAGACGATGGACAAAGCTAAAACAATCTTTGTCAAAGCAGAAGGCCGACTTTCGCCCGAAATGATGGCTAGAACTGGCATGAAATTTGTTCATTCCGCCGAGGAATGGGAATATGGTTCAGTTTTTGTTCTTTCATGCAATGTGTTTGAAACTGTTGCCAAGGTTGTTCTAGAAACAATTAAAACTGGCTATCAGAATGGCGAACATATTTGCGTAATCATTGACTCAATGGACGGCCTAATCTTGAAAGCAGACCTTGACAAGGGTTTTGACGGCTCTCCAAAAGTTGCTGGCGTTCCCCTTTTGACAAAACTTCTTTTCCGACATTTGGCACTGCCAGTAAGCCACTACGACGCATTGCTCATGGTTACGGGCCAATATGCCGCTGAAATTAAGCTAGACCCATACTCACCGAATGTCCCTCGCCAAGCTAGTTCTTCGGGCGGATCATCTATCAGCCACCAAGCGGATTACGTTCTTGAATATCAGCCAAGATATGGCAAAGACCTTATCTTGGAAAAGGAAAAAGAAAAACCCGACCCTGTAACCAACAAAATTCTAGGCGTATGGGCAAATGTAGCAATTCGCAAATCAGCTAATGATGTTACTGGAACAATCATCTCATACCCTGTGAAAAAAGGCGTTATCGGCAACGCTGTTTGGCAAAGCAAAGAAATTGCCGACTTCATGCTCTCCTATCAAATGTTGGTGAAAAGCAGCAGTTGGCTCGCTTTTGAATCAGAAATCTTGGAAGAAGCCAAAGCCGCTGGCCTAGAATTGCCCGAAAAAATCCAAGGCATTAACAACCTCTACGCCTTGATTGAGGAGAATGAACCAATCAAAAACCACTTCTACACCAAGATCAAAAAAATGATCGACGTATCATGACCTTTCTTGACCTAAAAGGCCGCAAAAAGTCCAAAAGCCTAACCAAATATCTAGTGGACTGGAACGGCGGCACACGCTCTAAGGGTCAAACGGCCCTTAAGCGGTTCTTGTATCGCTATTGGTCGGGAGATATTGTATGCGAGGAATTTCCTGTTGTCGGGTCAAAAATGACGTTTGACTTGATCAATTTTTCAAAGAAGATAATTATTGAACACCAAGGCGTTCAACACCAAAAATTCGTCAAACACTTTCACGGATCAAGAGTTGGTAAGTTTTTGGGTCAAATTAAAAGAGACATGAAGAAGCATGAATGGGCAGAACTTAACGGTTTTACTCTCGTAGAAACTTATTCAGAAGATGATTTCACTTACGAATTCTTTTTAGAGAGAGGAATAGAGTTATGAAAATTGGCGGATACAAATTAAAAAAACACAAAATCCTTTATTATAGGGCCGCCTCTGATGAGGAAATTCTTTTCGTCTTAAATGATAAGCCGTATTGTGGATACGCATTAATCCATCAAGCCGCTTGCAAGCCATTTGCCAAAAGAGAAGCTAAAAAACGAAAACTTATTGCAGAACCTTTCTAGGTAATAACCCTTTGCCTAAAGCGTTAGTATCGTACATGGCATTCACAATTCCCCCTAGCTTCTTAGAAAAGCTTTACGATTTAACAGGAGACGGCGAAAATTACAAAGGCTGCATGGTCTTTTATGTTGACGAGAATGGTAACACGCGCCAATATATAAGATGCCAAAACGCCGCAATGCTAGACGCAATGAGAAAAAAAGCCGAAACCTATCTTGTTGCTATGGACGAACAAGAATCGGTAGTTGGTAAACGTGGAGACGTAGAAGAAGATTAAAACATGATTTTTGACCAAAAACTAGAACATCACATCATTGCTGGCCTTCTAAAACGGCCAAATGAGTATCTTACGATTCAAAGTTTCTTTTCAGAGCAAGATTTTTACACTGGAAAGAAAAACGATTCTATTCTTTGTAAGACAGTTTTCGGCCTTATTCGCCAAGCTGTTGAGAAGGGAGAGGGAGATACGGTTGACGCTACAATCATTGCCCAAAGGGCTGAATCGTTGGGAATCAACTTCGATGAGGAAATTCCAGTTGGCCAATTTATCGTTTCTCTTTCTCTAAGAAACATTGAAGAAGGGGCCGTATATAAAGCTGCCCTAGAACTCAAAAAACTAAGCGCCAGAAGAACAATTCAAGCGTCTTTAGAAAGGGCCATTGAAAAACTAGAAAAGGCCGACCGTTCCGCGTCTCTTGTTGATCTTCAAGATATTGTTGACAAGGAAGTAAACAGCCAAATCAACTTGTTTGATGGAACAGACGATGCTCCAGTAAACATCTACGACGACATGGAAGCTGTTGTGGAATCAACAGGAATAGAGCAAAAGGAAGAAATCTTCGGCAAATTCAGTTTAGTAAACAAGATTTACGGCAGCTTGCATGAGCCAGGAAACATTACAACCATTATTGCCAGAAGCGCGGGAGGAAAAACAACCTTGGCACTTGACGAGTGTTGCTACATTAACGACAAATACGAAATTCCTGTTTTGCATTTTGATAACGGCGAAATGAGCAAAGAGGAGCTTCAATTCCGCCGCATTTCATCAATGTCTGGAGTGCCTCACTATCTCATCAAGAAGGGTTTGTGGCGCAATAATCCAGAGACGTGTGCCAAGGTTCGCGCCGCAATTAAAAGAATCAAAGAATTGGGCAGCAAATTCTACTACCATTGCATGGCTGGCATGAATGCGGATGAAATGATTGCTGTTGCCAAGAAGTTTTATTACAGCAAGGTTGGGCGCGGAAATAGAATGATTATTTCGTTTGATTATATCAAGCCGCCCGAACAAAACGTTAATGGTTCACCCGAATGGCAAGTTCTTGGAGAACTGGTTAATCGCCTCAAAAAGTTTATCCAAAAAGAAATCCTATTTGAGGGCAAGCCAATGATTAGCCTTTTTACATCCGCCCAAGCTAATCGTTCTGGCGTTGTAACAAATAAATCAAAGGACAAAATCATTGACGACGAAAGTATTATTTCTGGCGCAGATCGGATTATTCATTATAGCTCTCACGTTTTCATTCTTCGCAAAAAGGTAATGGAGGAAATCTTGGAAGAGGGTGCGGAATTTGGAACACATAAACTGATTCGCGTAAAAGCCCGTCATTTGGGAGAAGATATTGCTGGTGATTTGGAACCCGTGAAAGATGGCGACCAATTGAGGCAGAATTTTATTTGCCTCTCCTTTGAAAATTTCGCCATTCGCGAGTGTGGGGATTTACGAAACATTGTAGCTAAAAGAGGCCATACCCTAGAAAAATCTCATTCCAATGAGCCAACCAGTTTTTAGTTGACGAAAAACAATTCTCAGAGTATGGTTCTGACGAATGAGTGACAAAAAACAATTCAAAACCTACCCCGCAGGCAAAGTCTGCGAAGTTCTTCAAACACTCAACTACCCACTTCAAGACTTTGGCGCTTATGTTAGAACAAAAGCATTATATCGTGGCGGAGACTCTCCAAACACGCTAAAAGTTTGGAAAGATTCAGGTTGGTGCAAAGACTACGCCGAAGATAAGGGTTTTTCCCTTTACGATCTTGTCGCCAAAACAATCGGCACAACCAACCCAAAAACCATTCTAGAAATTATAAATTGCGAAAAACAACCCGCCATTTATAGCCCCCGCCCAAAATTCCTTATGGCCAAAACTTACGACCCAAAATGCTTGGAAAGGCTTCTTCCGAACTACTCATTCTACGAGAAGAAAAAGATTTCGGCGGAAACTCAAAAACTTTACAAAATGGGCTACGCTACAAAGGACCAAATGTTTCGGCGATTGACTTTCCCCGTTTTTGATGAACATCGACAAATCGTTGGCTTTTCGGGCCGACACATTTATTGGACAGAAGAATCTACTTTTCCTAAGTGGAAGCACATTGGCCGCAAGGAAACGTGGATTTACCCTTACAATCTTTGGCTAGACAACTCAGAAATTAAAGAGAGTTTTGATTCTGCACCCGAAATCTTTCTCGTTGAAAGCAACGGCGACAGCATGGCCCTAACCGAAAACCGCATTTACAACCATCTCATCACTTTTGGCAAAGAAGTTTCGGCAACAGTTTTAGCCTTTCTTGTCAAGCGTGATCCTCAATTCGTAACAATTGTTGGTAATCGCGACGAAAACAATGAAGGCCAAATCGGCGCGGTTCGAGCTTTGATTAAACTATCCAGCGTTTTCCCCGTTGATATGCTGCGAATCAAGCTCCCGACTCTCAACGACTTAGGCGAAATGCAAGAAAATGGCGAAAATCTACTTGACTGGCAGAAAAACGGTGCTATCCTATCTAAACCCGAAATTCTAGAAATTATAAACAAACACCGTGAAAAGTTTAACGCTGATAAATTGGCAAAGTTTTTAAAGAAGTATGAACCTTAAAACAGTAACAAAAGAAGAATTCGAGGCTAAAAAAAACTCGGCCACTTCTCCTCGCGATTTATTAATTTCTGCACTCCGAGCGTTCAAGAGTTTCTTTTTGCAGATAGAACCTATGGACAAATCGAATTACATTCTCTGCTTCCAAAGCAAATGCAATTCGGACAGTCCGAAGATGAATATAAGATTCGAGCCCTTTAAAAAATATGAAACCCAATCTTTTGCATAAAAGCAACATGAATCTTTACAAATATAGAGTTTGGGACGGCAAGCAGTTTCTTTCTCCCGAAGATTTTACTTTAGATGATTTAAGCGAGTTTAATCATTTGTATAAGTTTATTCGATATATTGGCTCAACTGACTCCGCCAAAAACCCCATCTATGAAGGCGACATTGTTCTTTGGCATACGGAAGACCCTTTTGAGGGCAATTACTACCATAAAAAAATGATTGTCGGCTGGAATCAGCGGTGTATGCAATTTCGCCTCTTTGAATTTCCAAACCAAGTCGGCAAAGCTGCGGGCGAACAGTTTTGGGCCGAAGATGTGCGGGTAATTGGCCACATTTTTGATTACGAGAATGAGGAGTGTCGGTATCACTTGGATGAGTCAGTGAAGGGTTTAGTTAAATAACATGAATAGACAAAACGAAATCCATCGCCCAACACTAATTCATAGTTGGCATAAACACTGTAGCAATCAAGACCTTTTTCTTCAAGAAATTGATTTAACTGGAGGTTGGCCAAATGGTTATCGCTATGTGTCTTTCTTTCATGGCGAAAAAGATAGTGGGCGCGTATGCAAATTTGGAAACCAAGAATTGAGAGAGCCATACTGGACGACAATTTGTAATTCAGACGACTATTACTGGTGGAAATTAAGCGATAAAAAGAAAAAAGAAGTTGTTTATGCCGCGAAACAACAAATTATTCGTTCTCTTAGTTAAAAACAACACATGAATAAAATCACCGCTTCCGTCGCTGGCATCTCTTTCGCCCTAAAAGACAATCCCGCCCTTAAATACTCCGAACTCAAAGAGGGTGAAAAGCTTGGTATTGTTCCAGAACCAGAAAACCTTGTTGACCCTAAAGCTATCCGCCTAGAATACAATGGCAGTAAAATTGGCTACGTTCCGCGAAAAAAAGAAGGCTTAGACTTTAGCATTCAAAGCTGGTGCGCTGATCATATTGAAACCGTTTCCGCGAGTATTGATCAAACTTGGTATCGAAAAGACGGCGAAATCACTTTCGAGTATAGCGAGGGTTGCGAATTGGTTGGGGTTTACGTTCGATTCGAGATTCCCATCAAGGATGAAACCGAATTTGATGACAAAATCATCACCAAACACTCGTTCAGCGAGCCAGATGTAATTGTTGACTTTAACGAGACAAAGCACATCTACAACATGCGCTGCGAGGGCGGCGTTAAAGTTCTCAAAGGCGGGACGACTTTCATCAAGAGATTTTACGATCCATTTGATGCGCCCAAAATTGCCCGCCAGTGTTCAAAATATTGGGGAGTCGGCGCAAAAGACATTGAAGAAATGTGGGCGTCAAATGGCGCAGTCACAGGATTACTCGGAACCACCGTTCATTTGGCCCTAGAACATTATATCAATTACAAAAAAGTCGGCGAAACAATTACCAAAACGCGCAAAGCTTCTGGCAAGGACGTTAAAGATAACTATGCAATGCCAAAGCATCCGTTTTTGCGCAAAACTATTGTTTCTCTCAACCGCCTAACCGATAAACTCGACAAAAAATACGGTGTAGAAGAAGTAGTCGCCGAAGCTCTCGTAACAGATTCGGCCACTGGCTGGGGCGGATTGGTTGACCGTCTTGCTATTTTAGACAAGAAAAACAAAATCGCCCGCGTGCAAGACTATAAAGTAAATATCGGCGCGGAAAAAGAAGAAAAACACAGCAAACCAAAACACCCCTTCTCGCATCTTCCCGCGAATAAACTAACGAAGTATGCGTTACAATTGAGCTTCTACTCGTCAATCTTGAAGAAACACGGGTGGACAATCCAAGGATTGGACGTTTTTATCTTTGAGCAAAAATGGGTTCACCACGAACTAGACCTAATTGATTTCGCCGCATATCGGGACGAAATTCAGAAAGCGGCCAAATAGTTGTTGACAAAAGAATCTGCGATGCTAATTTAAAGCATGGACAAACAACGAATCAAATACTACAACTACGTTCAAGAATCTCTTGAACAAGACCCAATTAAGGACCTCCTTGATGAAGAAGATTTGGTTATAACACTCAACGACCTCTTCAACATTTTAGATAAGAAACTTCCAAATTGGAAGAAGGACGTTGAATTTGACGACGATGGATGTGTTATTTAACACTCGCCCGACTCAAGAAAAAGTATGAATCCTGAATTCACTTTCGAGCTTCCAGAAGGCGATAACCGCGAAATTAAAATTTGGTATCTTGAAAAAACAGAAAACGGCTATTACCTTTGCGTTTCAATAGAAGACAAAAATATGAGCGACTACTCTAAAACCCACTGGATGAAAGATTTGCCTGATACCCCAAAAACAATCAGCCAAACAACTCACGACCGAATTAAGTCTCAAAAAACAGACAATTCCTCACCCAATCCATTCGCTGAAATTCAAGAATACAAGCCAGCAGTAACAGAGGTTGACAAATACTTCCTCCTCGACTGCAAAGAATCTCTAGAAGCTGGCCTAGAATTCACCCAAGGAGCTTTGACCGAACATGACGCCTCTTTAGGCCGAACAACCTTTAAAAACAAAAGCTGGGCCGAAACAATGGAAAAATCTATTGCCCAAATGCGTTCTTGCGTTCAGAGAATTGATGGGTTTTTAGCTAAATTTTAGTATGAAAACATTTGAAGAATGGAGACGTTTGAATTTTTCAATCATCAAGGGCGAAAAAAGCCGCGCCAAAAACCAAAACGGTGAAGCCTTGTTCTCTCAGTCTCAAGTTAGGGAGAACTGGAAAAAGCCAGAATGGGAGGGTGTAGATTATTTAGCTGATGCTGAATTTTGGGCCAAAGCAAACCCTCAAATGCTGTATAAGCAAACACTAGCACAACCCCATAGAAAATACTCGTCAAAAGCTGGCGCTATTTTAGCTGCAAATTTAAAATGATTCTTCCAATCTTCACAAGCAACTATTCCATCGGCTCGTCCATTTTAAGTCTTCAACAGAGCAAGGAAGAAGAGTTTAAAAGCAAAAAAAGAGAGGAATCAATAAACGGATTCCCCGCAAATGGGTTTGTAACTCGTTTTGAATACAACGAGGGTTCAGACTCCATCGTTCAAATCGCTAAAGAAAATAATCTCAAACAGGTCATCCTCCTAGAATCAACCTTTATCGGCTTTAAAAAAGCCCTTGATTCTTTTCAAGCGGCAGGTATTCAACTAATCTTCGGCATTCGATTTAAGATTTGCAACGACAGGCTGGCCGAAGATCGCGAAAAAACCGAACACAAAATTTGTCTTTTTGCTAAAAACGACGCTGGCTGCAAAGAGTTGATGAAACTCTACTCACTAACCCAAACAAAATTCGGCGGGTTTCTTGATTATTCCTTGTTGAAGGAACGCTTGACAGATAATCTTTTAGTTGTTGTTCCGTTTTATGATTCGTTTATTCATCGCAACGCTCTTCATGGACAACAATGTTTGCCAGATTTGAGTTTTTGTCAGCCGATTATGTGGCTAGGGAATCACGGATTGCCGTTTGATCACATTTTGCGGCGAAAAACAGTTGATTTTGCGGCCAAAAATGGCTACGAAACTCAAGAAATTCACCACATTTATTACAAAAATCGGGCCGACATTGACGCCATGACAACTTACAAAATCCTTACAAATAGACAGGGCGGGAAAGCTCAAACATTGGATCGTCCAGAGTTGGCGGGTTTTAGCTCGGATGAATTTTGCCTAGAAAGCTATCTTGAAAAACTGGACAATCCAAAAACTCCTTGACCCGAAATGCCCAACGTGCGATAATCCAGACATGTGTAAACAGCTTTGGGGAATAGAAATTCTAGAATGCGGCGTCTGGCAAGACGTTGATTACGCCGAAAGTTTAGAAGAAGCCTTGACATTGGCAAGTTGTATGGTAGATTCTGTCCGAGAAGAATGGATTAGAATTGTGACACCAGACAACAAAATTTTATGAAACTACTTGCCATCTTTTTTCTATTCCTACTTGCAATTTGGGAAGCGCCGAATATACTCAAGGCGCTAAACACCACAACCCTACAAAAACAACAATCCGCCGAAAGGTTGGATTTAGTAAAAGCTCTAATCAAATGATCAAAAACCCCAAAATCGGCCAATCAGTTTGGCTAATCGAAACAGACTTTTCAACAAGAAAAACACTTGTTACTGGCAAATCAAGCACTAATCCAGAACTAATCATTTGCGAAAAATTTGATGCCTTCTATCCAGAAGAGCTTTTTTTAACAGAAAAATCCGCTATTCAACGTGCCCTCAAAATCCTCAACAAACAAATCCTCGACCTCTCCAAAAAACGTGAAAAACTCGCGAGCCGATTGGCTGAAATCGTTAGTTAGAGGTGACAAAGTTTGGGTGGCTAGTCTAGACTTTTTTGAAGAACTAGAAAGCCCAAAAGAACTATCGTCCCTCTTCAAACAAGAGGAATTCGATTCCTTTTACGGAAAAGACCGCGCTATTCTAAAATGCGATTATGATGGAGGATTTTGGGTTAAACTAAAAAACATTTTTCCATCAAAGAAATCCGCCAAAAATCATCTTGCAGGCGAAATAATCGCCGCCATCAAGAAAAAACGACGAAAACTATTTGAAGAACTTTCCAAATGGCTTAGACTACAGCAGAGATACCAAGACATGCTGCCAAAAACAGAACCAATCGTAGAAAAAGCCACATTTGCCAAACAATGAACGACCTTTTGCGTTTTAAATTTGATCAAAAGTTCGTCGTTTTTGATTTTGAATCTCGAAATCTTTCTTTGACGCAAGAAATTCCGTGGCAATTGGGCTTTATTACTGCTAAAGGCAAATACGTTACTGGAAAATTTGAGCGCAAAATCAAATGGCCCGATTATCGAGTAGCGCCCGAAATTGCTGTTTTCAACCACTTTGACGAGCAGCAATATTTACGCGAGGCACGCGACCCAGCCGAAGTTCTTGATGAGTTTGAGAGCTATCTATATGACCCGTCATACATGAGCATTTCCATGAACGGACTCGGCTTCGACCATGCAATTCACAACAATTGGCGCAAAGCTTTGGGCCGTAAGACTGATTATTCTTGGCTGGATCGTCATTGGGACATTTTGGCCGTGTTTCGGGCAATTCAAAGCGGCGCAAAAAGTCCGCCAAAAGATGACTTTCTGGCTTGGCAGTATTCTTGGATTAACCATAGAGATAGGAAAATTAAGGCGAGTTTGGCAAGCCAGTTGAAGCATTACAATATCCCCTTCAACGACCAAGCCAGGCATGATGCCCTTGTGGACGTAGAGTTGACATTTGAAGTATTCAAGAAGCAGTTATTCGAGTTGGACATTTAAGATGGAAGTAACCAAAATAGACAAAAAAACCGCCGACCTTTGGGTTAAAACAAAACATTACTCTCGGCGGCCATCTATTTTTTGGGCAGGATTTGGACTAAAAATCAACGACAAACTCGAAGGCGTAATCGTTTACGGCCAACCATCTCCGCCGATTCAAAAATACGCTTTCAAGGATAGAGATTTTAGGCTCTATGAGCTAACACGCCTAGTCGTTCAAACAAAGGACAAAAACGCCGCAAGCTTTTTAATTGGCCGCTCTTTGAGAATGCTTGAAAAACCATGCGCCGTAGTGTCTTATGCCGACTCGGCATGGAACCACTGCGGATTTGTCTATCAAGCCACAAACTGGCTGTACACTGGTGCAACAAAATCACACGACCATCTTTACTTAGTGGACGGCCAAAAACTCCACCCGATGACCATTCGCGACAAATTTGGCGTTACAAACATCAAAGAATGGGCCAAACAGAACGGAATAAAAACAATTCCCCCGCAAGCGAAACACCGCTATTTTTACTTTTGCGGCGGAAAAAGAGACAAGAAAAACATGCTTGACAAATTAACCTACCGTGTTATAGGTGAGTATCCCAAGGCTGATCCAATTCGATACGACGACGGAGGAGAAATTCACTAATGCTTAACCATTTTCAAAAGTACAAGAAGGTGCTCCACGCAGGAGTTATTCTTCCCAACATTTCTATTGACCAACGCTTCTACGATGAACTAGGTTTAAAGAACACAGTCTCGAATTACGAATTTCTCCGCCGCCTTTGCTGGAAAGGTATTCAAGATAAGGGTATCGACAAACTACCAAACAAGCAAGAATACTATAGTCGCGTAAAACGCGAACTAGAAACATTCGAGGAGTTGGGCTTTGTAGAATATGTTCTCCTAAATTGGGAGGTTCATCAATTTTGTATCGACAAAGGCATTCCAAAGGGCTACGGGCGCGGGAGTTGTTCTGGCTCTTGCGTATTGTATCTATGCAAAGTAACAGATGTTGATCCAATTAAATACGGGCTATTCTTTGAGCGCTTTGTATCTAAGAGCCGCGCCAAAAAGATTATTGACGACGATGGCACAGTTTATCTTGATGGTTCGCTATTGGCAGACGTTGATTCTGATATTTCTTATGACCGCCGCCAAGAAGTTATTCAATTTATTGAGCAGAAACATTTTGGCCGAACAAGTAAAATTCTAACAGTCGGCACTCTTAGCAGTAAGCTTTGTATCCGAGAATGCGCTAAAATTGTAGATGGATTGGATGAAGATGAGGTAAAAGCTATTAGCGACTCTATTCCGAAAGAGTTTAATATCCCCGTTGATATTAAAGATGCCATTGAACAGTCTGACAAATTTAGACAATACGCCCAAAAATATCCAAAAACAATCAAAGTTGCCAAAAAACTTGAAGGCTTGATTAAAAACACGGGCGTTCATGCCTCTGGAATTGCCATTTGCAGTAAAGAGATTGAAGAATTGATGCCAGTTCAGACTACAAAAGAAGGCGAAACTGTTTCAGGCTTTGAAATGAACGATGTGGCAAGTTTGGCCGTGAAGTTTGATATTTTGGGTCTCAAAACCCTTACTGTTGTTGATGACTGTTGTAAACAACTAGGGATTACAATGAAAGACCTTGATCCAGAAAACCCTGTTGGATACGAACCATTCAAAAATCTTGTCTCGCCACAAGGATTATTTCAAATTGAGTCTGACGCCACCTTTAGAATCTGTCAAAAGGTCGGGCCGCAAAATCTTGAGCAACTTTCCGCTGTGGTTAGCCTTAGTAGGCCAGGAGCTAGCCAATTCGTGGAACAATATGTTAAATATGTTCAAACTGGAGAATTCCAAAGCCTTCATCCATTCCTAGATGATGTCTTCAAAGAAACGGCGGGGATTGTTTGCTATCAAGAACAAGGGCTAAAAGCTCTCAATAAAATTGGCTTCGATTTAGAATCCTGCGAAACTTGCCGCAAAATTATTGGTAAAAAACTCAAAGACAAGATGCCCGAATGGGAGCAAAAGGTTAAAGACAAGATTAAAGAAAACAACCTTGATCCAAAAATCGGTGAAATTCTTTGGAAGGTTTTATCAGACAGTGCAAATTATCAATTTGCCGCCGTACATGCAATTGCCTATTCCATGTTGACCTACGCAACGGTTTACTTAAAGTTTAACCATCCAAAACAGTTCTTTCTTGCCCTGTTGAAGATGGCGAAAAACGAACAAGAACCATTTCAACAGATTTCCTTAATCTCTCAGGAGTTGCCGCTATTTAACATCCGACTTCTTCCACCTGACTTAATCAAATCCTCGCAAGACTTTTCTATTGAAGGAAACAACATTAGATTCGGCCTTTCCGCCATTAAAGGAATTAGCGAACAAACCGCCGAAGCCCTCAATATTTTTCGCGGCAAAACCCTAACCAACAAATTTGAAATCTTTAACGAAGCAAAAGAAGCTGGCCTAAATATCGGCGCTCTTTGCTCACTCATCCAAGCTGGCTGTTTGGATTCATTTAACACTGACAGAAGCTTACTCATGCTAGAGGCTCAAGTTTTCAACACTTTGACACCGAAAGAAAAGCCTCTCGTTACAAACTACGGCCAATCATTCAACTACGACATTCTCGCGTTGCTAAAAGCAGTCGGCGAAGGTAAACTACTGAACGATAAAGGTAAACCCATTATCTCAGACAGTCGCCTAAAAACTTTGCGCGAAAAATACACCGACTATCGCAAGCTCTACGATCACAACCACCAACACAAAAAATTCTGCGAGTGGTATTTCGAGAAGAAACTGTTGGGGTATTCTTACACCCATAATCTCCGCCAAGTTTTCCAAGACAGTGAAAAGTTCACGCCAATTATTGAACTGCTCTCTTTGGCCGACAAAGATCGCGTGCGAATTGTTGGCACCGTCGATGATTTCGCCAAAGCAAAAAGCAAAAAGAACGACAAACCCTACCTCCGAATCAACCTCTCAGACGAGGGCGGCAAAACAACAGTCCTATTCTTCGACAAACAAAAACTCCACAAAGACCAAAAACCCAACAGCGAAGATCACCCCATGACAATGTTCTTTAAATCGGCGGAACTAGAAAAAGACGACATTATAGTTGTTGACGGCCAAAAATCGGGCGATATAGTTTTCGCCAACGAGATTAAGAAAATTGACACGCAAATCTTTAGCAAAGTATCGGAGGCCAAAAAATGAGACAAATTAAATTCCGCGCATGGACCAAACGATGGGGCATGGTTTATCCAGACGATCCAGAGAAAACAATTAACGTTCATTCTCAAACGGTATGGCACGATTCGATAGATGAAGAATTCGTTACTCTTGAACAATTCACTGGCTTGCTTGACGCAACTGGCAAGGAAATTTATGAGGGCGACATTGTAACCGACAAACCAAAGTCGAACAAAAAACCCTATTATATTGTCATTTATAATAATTCGGCAGCATCTTTTTCGTTGCTGCATGCGAAAAGCAAAAAAGACGTAGAATTATATGATGGCGAATTAGCAAGAGTAGATTCTGATATTTATAGAGTCATTGGAAACATCCATCAAAATCCCGAACTCCTAAAATAATATGAGAGTGAAACTAAAAGAAAAATGCAATATCTATGGACTACCCAAGGGTTATGAATTTGAGGTGGATAATGAAGACGATGGATTTTGGTCAAATCACGCCTTCTATCAAGGCTGGATCAAAACATCATCTGGCCATAAAATCTTAGCTTCCTACGAGCAAAATAAATGCGAAGTTGTTAGCTTTTAAACTTGACTTTTCCCGCCCAAACCGTATATTCCAACCATGCAGTTCGCGCCCAACTTATCCCGCCTAATTTACGCCGCCACAGAGTCCGCCCAAAAGAAAAACCAAAGCTTAAGCACGCCCGAACTCTTCATTCAACTAATAACGAATGAAAAACACGCCCGAATCCTGCAAAAACTCGGCCTAAACATCGAAGCAGTTTGCCAGTCTGTCGCACAAATCGGCATTGCCTTTCCGCCAACAGTCTCGGGCGAAGACTGCGAAAAAGAATATAACGAAGTAATCGTGTTAGCCAGTCAAATCGCCGAAAAACACGGCCACGATTTCATTGATGTTGAACATGCAATGGTAGCAATCTTGGAAGTTGGCAATTCTATCCGCGCATGGATGGCTTTCCTTCAAGAGGAGCAAGATTTTCCAACCTCCGAATTTCATAAACAATGCAACAAACTGTTGGAATTCGACAAGCCGCAAAAGTCCCAAACAGAGGATGAAGACGACGAAGACATGCCGCCAAACATGCAGCGTTTTCTTGTCAGCGTCACTGCCGACATTGCCGAAAAAGGTCAATCAATTTTTGGCCGCGAAAAAGAAATTTCCGAACTGGCCAACATTGTTACTCGCCAGCGCAAAAACAACGCCCTTCTAATCGGCGACGAGGGAGTTGGCCGCAAAAGCATTTGCCGTGGTTTGGCCGAAAAAATCATGTTTGGTAATGTGCCAGATCACCTTCGATTCAAGACAGTTTACCAACTAGACTGCCAAAAACTTGTCGCTGGAACAAGCATGTTTGGCGCAATTGAGCACCGCATTTCCAGCCTTGTAAGCGAGTTGGAGAGCGTGGCGGGAAGTGATTCTATCTTAGTAATCTCAAGTCTTCCAACAAGCGTTGGCAAAAACCAAGATTCCAGTTTGCTTAACCTCTTGGAGCCAATTTTCGAGAGCGACAAAATTCCAGTAATTGTAGTTTGCACACAGGGAGAACTTAAACGCCACGAAAAGGAGCTAACGGGTTTTGAACAAATCAAAGTATCCGAACCCTCCAAAGACGAAACTCTCAAAATTGTTTTCAATAGCATTTGGGATATGCAAAAGCATCACATGGTTGGCATTGGTTTTGACGCCGTAAACACGGTTATCGACTTGTGCCAAAGATTCTTGCCGTATCGCAAATTTCCCGAAAAAGCGTTGGACGTTCTAGACACTATTTTGGCCGATTGTAAAAACAAAGCCTACACTCCGCCCGAAAACATTGCCAAAATTGAAAACCAGATTACCAAAATCGCCCTATCTTACGCAATTCAAGGTAAAACAGAAGAAGAAACCCGCCAAAAGCTTTCCAAATTAGAGAAAAAATTTGAAACTGCCCGCGAAAAATGGGAGAATAAAATTCTTAAAAGTCCGCCAATTGTGTCGGTAAAAGATGCCATTTCAGCCTTTGCGGCCAAATATAAAATCGCCGAGAGTCAAATCTACCAGACAGTAAACGGCGCATTGTCTGATTTGGCGGACAATTTGAAAAAAGAAGTATTCGGCCAAAACCATGTTGTTGACCAAGTTAGCGACATTCTACTCTGCACAAAGGTTGGGTTGAGAGATGTGACAAAGCCCATTGCCAAATTCTTATTTGCAGGTGGAACAGGCACGGGAAAGACCTACCTTTCAAAGCAAATTGCCAAACACTACTTCGGCGATGAAAAAGCTTATATTAAGCTAGACATGAGTGAATTCCAAGAACGCGGCGCAATCTCAGGTCTAGTAGGAACAACTGCTGGTTATATTGGCTATGAAAACGGCGGAAGGTTGACTGAATATGTTCATCACAACCCAAGTTGCGTCGTAATCTTTGATGAGATTGAAAAAGCCCACCCAGACGTTCACAACCTCTTGCTGCAAATCATGGACGATGGCTGTTTGACAGACGGCCAAGGCCGTAGAGTTGACTTCACTAATACAATTGTCGTCCTAACCACAAACCAAGGTTCCGCCGATAATAAAAGAAGCATGGGCTTTCTTAACGACAAAACCGTTCAAAGTAATTACGCCGAAAGCATCAAAAAAGCCTTCAAACCTGAAATCGTTGCCCGACTAGATGAAGTTCTAGTGTTCAATGACATTGATGAAAAAACCTCCAAACAAATCATCTGGAGTTCTGTAAACAAAATCATCACTGCCCTAAAAGACCAAAATATTCTCTTGACAGTGGAAGAAAATGTAGTAGATTACTTGCACAAAATCGTAAGCGCCGACCAATCACACGCCCGCGCTGTGCAAGGTTCGGTTCAAAAACATTTAACAACTCCCGTTTCCAAACTTATGCTCAAACAGCGGCCAAAAACCATCGTGACAAGCGTTGAAAACGGACAAATTAAATTCAACACATGAATGCCCATCAAGCCAAGACTCGTTCTGCACAATTGACGCTTTCCGCATATGTCGGCCAGAACGCCAGAGTTTTCGAGAAGCTAATGAATTTACATGTCCCACACGGCTCTATCGTTGCCGATGTCACTTATGGCAAAGGCTGTTTCTGGAATACAATGCCTAAAGATCGTTATATTCTAAGGGCTACAGATATTAAAGACGGCGTGGACTGTCGGAAACTGCCATACTCAGCGAAAGAAATAGATTGTGTGATTCTTGACCCACCATACATTGAGGGGTTTTATCGTCGTCATAAAGACCATCTTGCGGGAACTGGATCGCACGCAAGCATCCGAAACTATTATGGGAATCATGCGGCAACAAACATTACTACAAAATGGCATGGTGCAGTTCGTGAGATGTATCTAGAATCCGCCAAGGAAGCACACAGGGTCTTACGCCCGAGAGGTATTTTAGTAGTGAAGTGTCAAGACGAAGTGAGTGCGAACAAGCAATGGCTTACCCATGTTGAAATTATCAATGACTGCGCCGAACTTGGATTCTACGCGAAAGACCTATTCGTGGTGGTGAGAACAAACCGCCCAATATGCTCAAATATCCATAAACAAGTGCATGCTAGAAAGAATCATTCCTATTTTCTTGTATTTGAGAAACGATAACCGCCATGAAAGCAACAATCATAGACTTGACCCACCCAAAGGAAGAGGATTTATCAGGATTTTCCCTAGAAGAAATGTAAAAGTTTTTTAAAAATCCCGAGATAGGAACAAATTTAGTTGACAACTATACCTGCGAATCCACCTTCATGGTCGAAGACAAAAATAAACAAAAATCTGCAATGCCTTAACCTCCCAAGCGTTAATATATTGCCTAACCCAAACACACACATGAACACAGAAACCCAAATCCGCAATACCAAGGGCCGATTCTTCGGCGTCACCCTCAAGAATGGAGAAACTTTCAACGCGCAACTTCGCGGCGAAACGGCCAAATCTTTCCAACTCTATGACCGCAATGATTCTCGCCAGCGTCGAGTGCTCAAGCGTCTCATTGTTGGTGTAAATTGTCGCTAACTAATCCCCTCCCTTCCTAGTTAGCTGGCACCCCGCCTTGGAGCAATCCTCGGCGGGGTTTTCGTTATTATAGATCATGTCTAACCTTCTCCAAGATAAAGTATTTGTTTTCGCCCAAAATCCAACGCCGTCAGATTCGGAAATCTACTTTTTAGACATGGCGGCAAATGCGGCGGAACTAACTGGAGCAAAAAACTACGAAACAATTAAACACGGCGAAAACTATGACCTTTATAAAGCGGACTCAAACAGCGGCCAAAAGTTCATTAAACTCAGCCTAGACCCAGACTATAATTTCCAGAAAGACCCCGAACCGCCAAATGGGCCGAAAACATTCAAGATTATTCAATTTGACGCGGGAATTCCCGTTGTGGCCAAAATAGAAGATGCGATTAGCGGTCAAAACCTCGTTGAAATTGGCGAATCCGCTCTAAATTTTGGCTGGAAAAATGTTGTAGAGGCAATCGTTCAAAATTCTCAAACATCCTCCCCAAGAACTTTAAAACAGCACCTCAAAGATTTATACAAGAAAACCTCTTTGGAAGAGGACGAAAACCTCCGAACCCTCATTGAAACAAATAGCACGAACTACCAACTCGTAAAAAGCGGCATCTTGGAACTCAAACAAGAAGTTCAAACGCTTTACAAACCTTGGTATTCGGCGGAAACATTAATTCACGGCAATCTCTCAGCAGACAACATTTTCTTCACCAAAGATCGGGCCGCGTTTTCTTCTTGGGGAAGCTCTTATTCGGGCCATTTGTTCCTAGAATTGGCCGCATTGAAAATGAACCTTGATTTTCCCGCAGACTTGGAATATAACATGTTTTTGGCTCTCAAAGAGTCCGCAGGAGTTTCGCAATCATGGGAGGATTACAATCAGTGTAAGATTTTTGTCTCCTCGTATAAGTTTTTGGAGTGCGTTTATTCCTTTATCAAGGAAACTTTCCTTTTTGAGGGGGAGAGAAAAAACGAACTTCTCAAGCTGTCTTCTTATTTTTGTCGCAATTTAGGAAGTTTTAGCAAGCTTTCTGGCTTTAAAAAACACCAAGACGAGCTACTGAAACTGTTTAGTTCTCCAGTGGTTTAAACCCAACCAGTGAGATGTGTTCGTGCCCAAGCATTTGTTCCCGTGCAAATGTAAAGATGGCCGCTTCCAATAGCAAATTGGCCCCTAATTCCAGCAGCACCCGTTCCAGTTGGAATTCCCGTTCCCGAAACAAAGAGGCGATTAACGATCAAATCCCCTTGACCGCTAACGTTTCCAGATACCGTTAAATTGGACGCTATTGAAGCGCTCTGGTCAACAATCAAGTCGTCTGTTTGAACGAATCCGTCAAAATACCCATTCTTGAACTGTTG